>Ga0129347_1026783_pt1 | contig 16197 bp, 20 predicted proteins | sample CPBNA2_5_FD_105437 | JGI IMG/M metagenome (GOLD analysis project Ga0129347, IMG submission 105437) | Freshwater to marine salinity gradient microbial communities from Chesapeake Bay, USA - CPBay_Sum_20_0.8_RNA2 (Metagenome Metatranscriptome) | ecosystem: Environmental > Aquatic > Marine >...
GGTCAAGGAAGTGATGGTAGCCAGCGGGCAAGGGTCCACAATGTTGATATCAATGACGGCAGAGTCAACACAGACGGTGTCTGGAATGCCCGCATCGGTAATTGCAATGCACGATCTAATCTGAATCTATCTCAAACCGGTATGTTCAACAGGCACATCTCCGAAGACAATCAAAGTGTTTGCGAGTGTCGAACTGATTTCAATCTGAGGCTCTTCAGTGTCTGTTGGAGGCACATTGAGGACCACAACGGAAGAAGTGACCGTTCCACAGGTCAAGCTGGGAATGAATGGAGCGGTGAATTGGCGTTGGGTCACCAGGAACAAGCTCGTGTCGATTGAGCCCAAAGTTGCTGGGCTGATTTGCGCGTTGGCACACTCATCGCGCACCTAGATTTGGAACTAAATTTGCACAGCGTTCGCAGCATCAACTCCTGTGCTCTTCTGTGGCGCCGCACTCAACAAATACACAAAGGTATAGCCGTTGAGGGTCTTGTCAGACGAGTTGAAGCTGATCACGCCCGTTTCTCTGTCGAAGGCTGACACGAGACCACTTGTGCTTGAAACACTTGGGCTGTACGTGATTTCAGTTCCATTCTCTTGGAGAGAGGCTTGGAAGGCGCACTCAGGTCTCGTCTCCTGAATGGTTGGATAGATTTGGACCGTGTTTGGAGTCGATTTTAGGGTGTAAAGGACGATTGTTCCGTCTGGGTTGGCGGTTTGCACGCCCGAGCTCGTCACAAACGTAAAGTCGTTCAGAGTCAAAACATTCGAATCGCACAGGTTTCCAATCAGGAAGTCAAAGCTGAACAGCTGCTTCTTTGTGGACACATCTCCGTCAATTTCGGCGAAGAAGACAATCTTGGTTGTGGAATCGACCGGCTGACCGTCACAATCTTAGTCTTCCCCGTAGGCTTGCGTATTTGGCACACACTTGCTGAAGTACATCTTGTACATGTTATTTGACTCGTCGATTGAGATGGTGTACTGGGCGTCACTGATCGGAGAGAAGCTCAAGTCTGCGTTCTTGATCATCGGGTAGATGTCGATGGGGTATCCGCAGTCGGGAGTCTAGGTCACAGCCGCCAATTTGGCAGTCAAGTCAAGCTCTGTCGGCTGATCTCCCCAGTTAACAGCAATGGAGTTCTGAGTGATACCTCCGGCGTCAACGACTGATTCACAAGCGTCAATGATCACCGTCAGAGGCTTATTGACGAAGCGCAATGGGTAATCCTCCATGTAGAATTTGACGGAGAGAGTGGTGGCTCCAAGAGGGTCAGCCAGAGATGGGTCAAGGGTCAGAGATCCATCAGCCGGGTTGAAAGTCACCGAACTGAAAACGTTGTTGCTCGAATCGGTAATCGTGGCAAGGATATTTCCGCACTTACCTGTGCCATATCTTGCCGGATCGGCACTTTGGTCGGCAGAATCATCGAAGATCCAATCTGTGAAAGTGAAAGTGTCCGTGATCTGGAAACGAGCCTACAAGGCGCGTGTAATGTCCGACGCTGCAATAGTTGTCTATGTGCAAGGGTTTGCAACAGTGAATGGCACAATGTTTGAAGATGCGCGACAGACAACATCTCCATTTCCATAGGTAGCACAAATGTTCACACCGACGTTGTAGGTGCCTGCGTGCGAAACCAACGAAGGCTCACTCACGATGTTCATGCCGTTGATGCGGAATGGGTAGGCGCCAAGAAGAAGAGGATTCGGGTCGACAGTCAGACCGTCAACTCCGGTCAATTGGTAGGTGTAGGGACCGCAAGAACTAACCTAGGCTGTCTCGGTGAATCCCCAGCTGCTCTATTGCCAAAGTTGGGTGTTAATTGGCGAAGTCGAGATGGTTGCCTGCGGAATGTTCACATCTCTGCACGCGTCCTTGAAGTCAAGCTAGAAGAGCACGATTTCTTCAGATTCAACAGACACTGAAAGTGAACTTGAGCATGAGATTTGCATGTCGAGTGAAGACTGATCCTTGGACAAATCGGAGGTCAAAATGGTCAAAGCGCCAGTGGTGGCCGAGAAAGACTCCACAGCGTCATCAATCGGACTCGTTTGTCCATTTTGAGTCAAAGTGCACGTGATTGGGCAATTTGGCACCAGTTGGGTAACTGTTGGCACAATTGGCAAGGGTTGCGCAGGCGTAGTTATCGAGTAATCGAGCGGGTTAGGGATTGTGGCGCTGAATGAAACCTCATCTCCTGTGCAATCGGGTCCGAATCCGATCACAAATTCGACTCCAAGACTCGTGGTCTCCTCATAATCGTCCAACTCTGCCTTGAGTACAATGTCGTAGTCGAAGAAGAAGGCATCCTCGGCGCAGTCAGGGTCACTTGTGACAACTCCAGGCGGGCACTTAGCGTAGGTGAACGAGAGATCTTGTGCGTTGAAGGTCACTTCGGGAGCGGCGCTAGCCAAAGGTTCCAAGATTCCGGGCGCAGTCTCAACCATAGCAGAGTAAGTCAAGGAAAGATTGCAGTCTTAGGCGCTCGTGACCGAATATGCAACAATTGAGGAGATGGTCTCGGGGGCAGTATTCCAGTACTTGAAGAAAGGACCGGGTTGCGTCTGAGTGACTTGAATGGAAGCATTGCACTGTTCTCTTACAAATCCAAAGCCGAATTACTCAGAAATGAAAGGTTGAGCTTGGGAAAGAATTGACTGGCACTAAACTGTGTAGCTTTGAGTTGATCCGACCAAGCTTTCGTCAGCAGTGCCAATAGTGATCTCACCAGTGGACGCATCAAAGTTTTGAATTGGCTCTTGGTTAGCCTGTCCTGCCGTCAAAGTGCACGTGATAGGACAGTTGGAAACTGTTTGGGAAAGTTGAGGATCAAGATCAACGTTGACGACACCGCTCTTTCTAAGGATGAAGTCAGAAATCTGAGAAGAGTATGACTCTCCGAAAGCCAATTGGTCATTATCACAGTCAGGTCCAATGAGCACGTCGAATTCGACTGAGGAGCTCGTCGCGTCAACATCGTTGAGAGTTCCAGTAACCACAACTGTGTACTCCTTAAAGTACGCTTACTGGGCACATTCAGGGTCATTTGTGAAGAGAGCTCCGCTGTCAGGGTCACACTTTTGAACCACAATCTGTCCAGTAACGCTGTTGAAGGAAATCTCGGGGAATGGCAGGGCAGCCAAATCTCCATTTTCCAGCTTCTGCTGAACAGTGTAGGTGAAATCGAGAGAACAACCAGAAGAGGTGTATCCGAAAGGTTGCACCTGTCTGATCGAATCTTCGGTGGAACCCCACTTGTGGTAGTTCACATCGCCGATGGCAGAAGAAGCGGTTGAGATAGTCGCTGTGCACTTGTTAATTGTCACGGTGAATTGGCGCGAGGCAGTAATTGGATCACTGTTTTCGCGCGTGTAATCATCCATGCTAACTTCCAAAGTCAAGAGATGAATTCCAACTGGATCAGAAACGCTGGGAGCCAAAATGAGGTCTCCATTGGCGTAAAGTGTGACATAGTCAACTTCATTGCCATTGGAATCCTTTATGGTGTAGCTCTTGGGACCGCAGCGAGCCGAGCCAAATTCGGCCGAATTTGTATCTCCAATCGTATCTTCCCATACCCAAGTTGTCAACACATAAGTGTCAGTCAAACCTTGCATAGCTGAGAGAGGTCTGTCAATAGATTCGGGGATGATCTGAGTGAGTGGGCACGGATTGACCACCTCCATTTGCAGGTTGGTTTGCTCGGCAGAGCAAACTTGCGTTCCTGCGAAGATGTAGCACGCCTTCACGGAGAATGTCGTAATGCCCGCATCTGCCACTTCAAATGGGAGAGAAACGAGGCCGGTTTGGGTTAGGCGCGTTTCCACGTAATGAGGCGGGTCATCCAGGCCAGTGATCACGTATGTTGGCGCTCCGCAGCCGGCAGTGTCAGTAGTGGCAGGCGAGAAGGCTGTGAAGCTTTCCTGCCAGAGGGTGGAAGTCCAAGTGGTGGGCAGGGGAGGCAAAGTTAGCGTCGCATCGTAGCAAGGATCTCTGAAGGTGACTGAGAAGTCAACCGAGGCGGCATTACCGCTTCTCGGGTTGATACAGAAGATGTTCAAGTTGAGGACTTCATCGTGGCGAGATTTGTCATCCGTCTGAATGAGTACTTCTGCAGTCTCTTGGTTGAATGAGAAGATGGCTGGGTCTGTATCGGGGAACAGTGTGCAGTCCATGCCACAGCCTGCTGGATTCGACTATTTGAAGATGTTCTAGATCGGCAAGGGTGGCGATGAAGAATTCTCAGTGCTCTGAATATAATAGGTCTGGTCTCCCGCAGGAATGACTGTGAGGATTGAATCAGAGCAGTCGGGTCCAATAACGATGGTGAATCTGTTTGATGTGTTCGTGTCACCCACCAAGTTACTCAACGTCGCCTTAATTCGCATCTTGTAAATCTTCGTGTACTAGAAGCCGGCACAATCGGGATCGCCGCTTTGAGAAACGGGTCCGCATTTGGTCACAGTAAATTGGCGTGTGTTTCCGTCGAACGCGATCGGGAAGTTGTTCTCAGGAATTTTTTTCCAGATGCCCTCGTCCAAATATTACGCCTCGTAGAAGAAGATAAGGTCGTCTGCACAGAGAACTCCCGAGTAGCTATACTCATCGAAAGCAGGCGTAACGGTGTCAACCGGATCACCCCACTGATGGAACACATCAGCAACTAGGGAGTTAGAAATGTCAATGTTAGCATTGTTGCACAGTGGATTGCTTGAAGTCACTTCGACAGGCCCGTCCTGGTTGGCCTAAATGGTCACAAAGTGGTCCATATAGTTAGTAATGGTGGGGTAGAAGCGCTTGGAGATGTTCAGACGCACCGTGACTACGCCCACGTCCGAATTAGATTCCGTGGGCGCAAAAGTGATGGTACCCGTAGTCGAGGCAATATTCAAATAAGGCACTGTGTTTCCTGAAAGTGGGAAAGTGTACGAGTAGTTGTTTCTGCCACACTGGTTAGGTCCATAACCATCTTGCTCAATTCTGATTGACTCCGTGTCGGGGAAGTTGTCCAGATTTAGGTAATCTTGCAGTGAGTCGATACCGTTTTGGTATGTGCTCAATTCATCTGCGCCAATTGGGTTCTCAATGAGAATCACAGTTCGCAAGCAAGGATCAGTCACGATGAATTGGCCTTGGGCAGACAGGATACAGTTAATTGGGTCGCTGTAATAGTTGGTGACGCAGAGACGCACCTGATAGTTCTTGGTGCCGAGGTCAGTTGCGAAGTTGGTTGGCTCAGATTAGACCACGAAAGATCCAGCATTTTCAAGAACCTTATAGGCAGGTTGACTCAAGCCAATCAAGTCATAGGACAAACTTGCTTCACAAGCGGGAGACAAGGACTGGTTCGAGGTGATCGTTGTCTGGTCAAGCGAGAAAAGTTCGATCTCTTTGCTTGGAGGCACTTGAGGAGCAACCAAAGGCGCCTCTCTGCAAATGTCAAGCAAGTTTACAACGAAATCGAATTGGTCACTTTGGTCGGGTTCCGAAGACAAAGTTGCCACAGTGGACTCAGTAGACGTGCAAATGAGCTCGTAATTGTAGATTGAGCCGTCCAGAGACAAATCGTCGGTGAAGATAGTCAAAACACCCGAGGAGGTGTTCAGATTGGTCACCACAGTGTTCGTCAAAGTGGACGACCATTGGACCGTATTCTCGACAAGTCTGCACACGACGGGGCACTCGTCAATCAGCTGTGTGTAGCTGGGAGTGATAGTAAGCACGCCCGTTCCGTCGGTACTTCCCGGCCGATTAATGAAATAATCGTAGGAAGTGGTCAAGCCAGCGTTGAAGTAGATTGTGTCCTTCTTACAGTCGGGCTTGAAGGTCACAGTGAAGGGTTGAGAGAGGGTTGACGGGTCTCCGTTGGCTTGAATCTTTAACGTGTACGTCAAAGTGAATTCCATGTTGGAACACATAGAGTCTGCGGCGAGCTCTGTTGGATAACCAGCGAAGCACTTTGCGAGAGTGAGGTAGTTGTTCGCGGGGTTGAATCGAATTTCCTTGCCCGGCAACACACTGATCGGAATCAGAATGTCATCGCTTACTAGGAAGAGCTCGAAAGTGGGCTCATCCGGGCACACAGGTGTAATCGTGTACAGATTGATGAACGCTGTCAGGTCATACAGTTTTCCTGCGCCCCAGAATTGTTCAAAGTCGGAGATTGAGGCGCTTGGGGGTGTTATAGTTTGCGTGCATCCCGTAATCGTCACGAAGAAGTTATCTTCGGCCACAACTGTGAGAGTGCTGTACTCGGCTAGGGTAATTCTCATCTTCAAGTTAACTTGACCAATGGGGTCTCCCTCTTGAGGATTCAGGGCAAGCACGCCCGTAACCTGATTGAATGCCACTGAAGTGAAAGGCAGGCCTGTGGCAGTTCGGATGATATCGATTCTGTAGGCGCCACACTGGTTAGTAAAGGTGGTATCAACGCCTTCGATGCTCAGTTGGAACGAGTCGGAGAAGGGGAAGAGCGAGGTTGGGAAGTTGTCGAGGTCGAGCGAGTCTGAGCCGAGGATCGGAGCGGAGAGTGTGTTCGGAATTTCGCCCAAATTGATCGTGGTGAAAACGCACGGATTCGTGATGGTCACTTGGAAGTTTGGCGAATCGGTACATTTTTATGGGTAGGGAATGCAAGATTTGAATTTGTAAGTGAACGTGTCAATGTGGGTCAAACGGTTCGTTCCGAGCACCGTGATCTTGTTCGTCGCCAAGCTCCAGTCAGTGGTCGGATAATCAATGGCGGGCTGTCGAATCAGAGTCGTCGTGATTGGACCACAGTTTAGGTTGACTGATGCTGGCACCAGATTCATCGTTTTTGGCACATAGAGCAACGTTGAGAAACTTGGACTCTAAACGGCCTGCACGACCGCATTCTTGCACTCATCCTAGAAGATAATTGGGATGTCAATAGGCTTGGTTGATGCGTTGGTATCACTTGTGGAAAGGGTCGAAGAGCATGTCAACTCAAGAAGGAGAACCAAATTGTCGAGTGCCTTGTCTCCGGTGGCGATCAGGATAGAAAGGTCATTTGGATTGAAATTCCTCACAATTGAGGTTGGGTAGCTCGTTTGGCCCTTCTAGACCAAAGTGCACTGGTAAGGACACTGCGAGTAAGTTTGTACAAGAGGGATCTACGGGGGTGCAATCGTCGTAGAAACGACTGGGTCTCTGAGCCAGTAGATTGTAAACGCCACTTATGCAGGACTGAAGAAGATCTAGTCGTTCTCGCAAATATTTCCAATCTGGATCGTGAATTGGAGGTCAGTGTTCAGCGTGGTCGGATCATTATCCACCGTCACCATAAACACGATGTCGTAGATTGATTCGAAGGGAGTTCCGGCGCAGTCAGGATCAGTGCTTGCATACCTTGTAGAGCACTTCTCTGCGGTAATTACGTTCGTGGATGCATCAACGATGTACTCAAGAGTGTAATCGAGGGGCAAAGGCGTGTAAGACAGGTCAATGTTCGCAATCTTGGGCTCAATCTGGTAAGAGTAGCCGCAAGCTGGCGATTGCGTGAATTGGGCAAGTTCATTGGTCACGTCAATTGAGATGAGATCATCGCCCCAAGTTGTCTGTCTATCGTCAATGATTCCACCTGTGTAGCTGATCGTGGTCACACACGGATTCACTACGGCCAAGAACTCTTGCGAGTTCGTGTTTGTGTATTCGGGGGTCAGCATGCGGACCACATACACAATTTCGTAGTCGTCGATGGGTGTGGCCAAAGTTGGGCTCAAGACCATCTCTTTCGTGGAAGGATTCCATTGCACAAAGTCGACCAAATCACCGCTTGAGGTGAGCAATTGAGGCACGATTTCTTTGGGACCACACTTGCCCGTTCCATACGATTGCGTGTCAAAGTCGACCGAATCGGAGAATTCCCACTTGGTGAGTTCAACGGAGTCGGTGCCGAGTTGGGGTGCGGCCAAAACGCGCGGCGTCTCCTAAACAAACGGAATGGTGTTGATGCACGGATTGGTAAGCGTAATGTCGAGGGTACCCGAAACATCGCACTTCAAAGTCTGATCCTGAATGGTGATACAACCGCGAATCGTGAAGATGTATTGGCCAACTTAGCTCACCAACGTTCCCTCAGTCTTCAATTGAACTTGGAAAGCATTCGGTATTTCAATCGTGAAAGGAGGAGTGGGCGCACTATCAATGAAGTACTAGAATGAACCGCACTCAATGTTCGAAGTCATTGGTGAATAGGTGACGAAATTCTCAGTCCAGAGTGGATAGGTTTTCAGGACAGAACCCACGGGCAGATTCAAAGTGGCCGATCGGCAGTAGTCATCCACATCAACAGTGAAAGTCTTCGAATCTGAGCTGCCCACTGCTTCGGTCGAGTCAGTTGACGTGCACGTGATCTCGTAAGTCGCCGATTGTTGATCATATGTGCGACTGGGCGCATTGAAGAGGAAATCTCCGCTTGAGAATCCTTGGTAGAAATCTTGCGTGTCTCCCGATACATACTAAATGGCGCAAGTCACAGGACATGCGGGGTTATCTTGCGTGTATTGGGCTTGGATTGGTGTGTCCGGCAAATTCTCGTATCCGAAAATGGTAAAATCGGCAATGTCAAGCATGCTGATTGTGTCAGCGGCGCAATCGTTAAAGATTGTCACATCGAATTGCACCTCTGAATTGGAGGAGCCATTTTCAGTCGAAGCAACGACGACAATGGTGTAGGTTGTGTCAGACCAGACCTGATTGCACGAAGCGTCTCCTGGAGCTGAAGCATCGCTGCACTTTTCAACAGTGAAAGTCTTTGTGGCTGGGTTGAAAGTTACTTCGGAAGGAAGTGGAACCACATTTCCGCTGACGAGCTGCTTCACCTCGTAAGAGATGGTGTAGGGGCATGCTGGTGAGAAGGAGAAAGCCGCGAAGGCGGGTGTTTCGTTGAAATCTTGAGCGTCGGCACCCCAGGCGACGAATTTGTCTGTAATGCTGGCCAAGGAAGCATCAATGGTCGCTCTGCAATCGGTGGGCTTCACCTGGAAGGGCACATAAATCTTGCGATCGGGATAATCAACCATCGAAACCTTAAGGAACAGAGTCTTGATATCGTCGACAGGCTCAGTCAAAGTGGGCGAGAAAGTGAGCGTAGTTCCGGTGAGGTCAATATAGGCGGGAGTCGTGTCAGATCCATCCGCAAACTCGGTGATCATGTACTCAGTCAGGCCGCACTTTTGCGTGTTCACCAAAGCATAGCTCGAATCTTGATCAATGGTGTCAAGGAAGGGCCACGGGGTGAATTCACTGCTCAAATCGAGTGAGTCGGTTTCAAGACGGGCTGCGGTTAGCGCGTTAGTGAAACTTTGAACGAGGGGAGAAGTACCCGCGCACGGATTCTCAATTGAGAACACAGCTTAGCTCGACTCGACTGAAACAACACAGGTACCTTCAATTAAAACACAAGCACGAATCTTGTAGAAGAAGTCACCAACGTGATTCACTGTGTCTACCGGGCTTGCCTTGATGTTGTCCGAAGCGGCACTGATCAACTGGATGTTAGGATTGACAGCGCTGACCATGATAAGCTCGTAACCAATAGATCCGCACTGGAGATTGTCAACAAGGTTGACCAAGCTGAAAGTGGCATAGCCATTAGTGAAAAGGTCAACATCGACCGTGCCTGGGGTAATCACAGGTGCCGAAACGAATTGAGCACTGCGACACTCGTCAACGAAAGTGACCTCGTAATCTTTCGTGTCCGTGGTTCCTGGATTTCCGGCCGACGCTCCAGCCGAAGTTGTGCAAGTCACTGTGAATTATTTGGTTGTGCCGTCGAGCGATTTGTCTCCAGTGAGTACGGTGAAGGCTCCCGTGGTGGGGTCAAATGAGCTAACTACGGGGTCATTCGCGGGCGAAATGGAGCAAGCCAAAGCACAGTTTGGAACAGTTGTCGTCGGTGCAGTGTACAGGTCCAAAGGCGTGGCTGGGGTGGCCAAAACATAGCTATTTGTCACGGTGCCGGGAGGATAGGAGAGCTGATCAAGGTCGCAGTCGGGCTGCACAGTCACCTTGAAACTGGCTTGCGAGTTCGTGTACACACCAGTTGACACAGTTGTTGCCACAATCACCAAAGTGTACTCCAATTCTTGTTGTGCGAAATTGCATGAGTTATCAGTCAAGGCAGCGTCCACTCCGAAGCACTTCGAGAGGGAGAAAGTCTGCGTTGAGGCGTTAAACGTGAAGAAGGGGGGCAAGTCGACGAGACTGTTTGAACTAGTCTCAAACAGCTTGGCCTCGTAAGTGAAATCGAAATCACAGTCGGGAGTTTGAGAGTAGAGAGCCAAGGCACTGCTCACATCGTACGAGGTAGGCGCGGCTCCCCACGAGATAGTCTAGTCTACAAGAGCTGCAACGACTGCGTTGCCGTCAAGAGCAGGCACACACTCGAGCAACTCAACTTGGAATGGGTCGATATATGGCGTTGCGGTGGGGAAGTTTGCCAATTTGTAGACAAGTTGGAGATCGACAGTGCGAGGCGCAGGAAGGTCTCCCAGATCTGGAACCAAATTAATTTGGGTCTTTGCCGCGTTCACGTTTACAAGATCTACCGCATTTCCATCAGTGTCTTGCACTTCAACAGTGATTGGACCGCACAAAGACTGTGGTCCGGTTGAGAGGGGCGAGTTTTGAGCGACTGCGTGCGTTCCTGAGAAATCGTCCACGCGGAAGTCAGACCCGAGAATAGTCGCTTGCATTATGTCGCTGAAGTCGCCTCCGGAGAGGGTTGTCGTCGCACACGGATTAACGACAGTAGTCTGGTAGTCAATGGTGGTGCAAACCTGCGTCGAAGTCGAAGCAATTGTGATGCATGCTTTGAGTGTGATCTCATAAACACCGACGTTGGCGGCCAGGACGGGGTACGATCTCACGAAGAGCGTCTGGTCGATGTTTTGGAGGGCAAATCCGGTTGGTGTTGTAGCTCCACTCACCACTGAGACAGATTAAATCTGAACTCCAATGCTTCCACAATTGGCTGTGTCGACTGTCGGATTGGCAATCTCGGCAAAGTCGAAGAAGTAAATGGGCACTTCGTTGTCAGCTCTGGTCACCCAATTTACCGTCGCATCCAGACACTCATCCCTGAACACAATCTTGAATTCGTTCGTTGCGATGTCGCCACTCTCTACCGACGTGCACTTCACAACGAGGTCCACTTCAGTGCCAGCCAAAGCCTTAAAGGCCGTCTGGACTGTCACAATGACGTCTTCGCTGTTGAAACTCAAGTAGCTCGTCTGATAGATTCCCGTTAGCTAGCCAACTTCGGTCAAAGTGCAAATCTTAGGGCAGTTTGCAGTAGTCTAAGTCGGCTGCAAATCGAAAACTTATGGCGTAGCCACCGTACCAATTGTGTAGACGATATCGTTGGTGATCGGAGTCGCAAAGTCGATTTCGTTAGCATCGCACTGATTCTCAATGTGCAAGTTGAAGTTGAGGCTGGTGTCTGTAAGCACCGGTGCTAGATCGTCTCCAATAACGGTCACCTCCAACCTGACATTGATTTGTTTGTCGAAGGGGGCTTGACCGCAGGTGGGGTCGAACGGGAAATCGGCTTGCGTGGTTTCTCCGCACTTGCCCATCACGAACGAGTCTGCATCTTCTCTAATCTCCGCCTGGGGGAGAGAGCTGTAAAGCGTAGTGCCAGGCTGCTTGGCCTTTGAAATTACCTGTAAAGTATACTGACAGGCGGGACTTTGCACAATTGCAGAAAGTACCGACGTCACGGTCACTCCGTACGAAGTGGCATCTTCGCCCCAAACGCGATCTGCGTCCACCAGCAACGCCTACGCAGCGGACATGTCCAGCGTTGGCGAGCAGGGAAGCACCTCGACGTCAAAGTTGACCGATGCGGTCATCGCGTAGTCGTCAGAGGTCGCAACCAGAGCGAGTGTGTAGATGCCTGGAGCGTCTGTCCTCAGTGGCGCAAAAGTGAGCGTCTCGCCACTCTTGGTCACAAAGGTATCAGGTAGCACTTGGTAGGTGAAGCTGCCACAAACGGCGGGACCGTACTTGGTGATTCCGTCGTTGTCGAGCGCCTACTAGACACTGTTGGTCCAGGGGAAGATTCCTGAGGTGATCTCATCTGAGAGTTGCAGTGAATCAGTTTCAAGTTGGGCTGCAGTCAGCACTCTTGTCCAGCCTTCTTCAATGATGTCGGCTGACGTGCACGGATTACGAATCGTCAAAGTGAAGGTCGAATCGTCGCAAACTGTGGTTTCAGTTGCACTGCCCGCTCCAATCGTCAAACAGGCTTGCAGCTCCATGAAGTAGACGCCAGCATTTTCAGCAACGAATCCTTCAGCATTGATCAGGTCGTTTGCGTCGAGAGTCACATCAATAGGCGTAGTTGCCGTCGATGAAAGTCTTGTCAACGTGTAAGTGGGCTGTCCACAGCTCTTATCCGAGGTGAAACTCTGGTCAAAGGCGACCTTCGAGTCGAAGAAGAGTGGAATTGTGTAGTCGATCTTGGTGGGTGCCGTAATCGACACATCCTAGCACTCGTCCCCAAATTGCACCGTCACGTCATCATTTGCGCTATTTCCAGACTGAGTAGACACACATGTAATCGTCAAGTCAAATGATTGACCGTCAAGAGACTTATCATCAGTCTCAATAGTCAGTTAAGTCTTTTGGAGCAAGATTGAGTCATTTTCTGAGGTGGACGGTCTTGACTGAAGCAATTCAAATTGGGTTATAAAGGCAGCGAAGCCTGCATCGCCCGTGTATGAGCAACTCATGGGACACAAGGCGTAATCTTGCGTAATTGTGGGCGTGTAGTATTGAGGCACAGGCGTGTCAAGAATCTTGTATGGGATCAAGTTAGAGGTGCCGCTTGTAAAGGAGACAGTGTCCACGAGGCATGCATTCAAGATTTGAGCCGTGAAAGGCACGTCAGATTTCGTGGGCGTTCCCGAACTTTCACTTCCGTCTAGGAGAGTTATGCGCAGAATCAGATTGAAATTCTTCTAGTAAGGAACGGTACCGTCATTACACTGAGGATCAGTTGCCGAGTCGGTTCCAATGGGGTTACATTTGGCCACATTGAAGGCAAAAGTGTCAACTTGTTCAACTTCGACGGGCAAGGTTGAGGTCAAAGTGAGTCCCTAGAGATAGAAGGTCTCCAAACGCAAACTGTACTGGCAGTTGGGCGTCTAGACAACCATTGCTTCCAGCTGTTGGGTGGTGTAGGAGTAAGTCGCAGGGTTGAAGTACCATGTGTTGACCATGTTAGGGATCGTGACTCCTGCAGTGCTTATTGTAGCCTCACAATCGTCCACAATAACCGTGAATTGCTTCACATAGGTGACTGAGGGATAGCTGGCCAAAGTACCGACGAGCACCATGTTGTATGGGCCTGGGGTATGGGTCAAATCGGGAGCAAAAGTGAGGATATCTCCTGCCTTGCTGACAAGATTCTGAGCCTCATACGTGCCTGGACTTGTCTCTTCAAGCACCTGATAGGTGATCAGACCGCACATATTGTCTCCATAGGAACCTGCAGTGGCAGAATCGACGGCAGTTGTCCATTCCCATCCGCCTGAGGGCACTCTCGCGCTCAAGTCAAGCGTTTCAGTTTGGAGTTGCGGTTCGCGCATCACATCCGTGAAGATTTCTCCCTCGATGGTGGTCGTTTCGCACGGGTTCACAATCGAAACGACGAAAGGAGCTGAGTCGGCACAAAGGTCCGTACCGGTGAAGGTAGAGTCTCCATTGTTTGAGGAGAGGGTAAAGCACGCAGTGATTTTGAGCGTGTAATCTCCGAGGTTGCTGAAACTTACCGGTTGCAAAGAAATACGACCAACTTGTTCAAGAGTGAAGGTGGGTGAAGTTGCGGAAGTTGGATTCTAGATGTCAACCAGGGTGTAGGTGTAGGTGAAGTCGGGGCATGTCAGAACAGAAGTGGCCAAAGTGAATGGCACGTAGCTCTACTCGAACAGAGGCACAGACATGGTCGTTCCAATCGGAGGCGGAATAATCTGCGTGTTGTAACACTCGTCAATGTAGGTGACCGTGAACTCATTTGTCACCGTGGATGGCGTGTTTCCAGGTCCCGTCAACGAATTGGTAGACTGGCAGGTGATCTTCAAATCAACGGACACTCCATTAAGCGCCTTGTTCGAAGTTTGCACGCCGAAGGTCAAGGTCGATCCGCTGAAGGTGAGTCCAAGTCCGAAAGGCACTGGCTAGTCATCCTGCGTCGTCATCAGACACTGCACGGGACAGTTGGGGAAGGAGCTGCCGAGAGTGATGGTCTCACTGGTGAGTTGTGACGGAATCTACAGATAGTAGTTGAAGCTTTCAATGCCGTTGGTCAAAGTGATTTCATCGTTATCGCAGGTGTCTCCAATCTCAATAATGAAGTTGAGGGTGTTGTCGAAGACTCCAGTTGGTTCGCCGGTTAGGGAAGAAGTGATCCAAATCTTGTAACGAATCTCGTAGGGAGCGCCTGTACAGTCAGAATCGCCAGAGATGTCCGTAGCAGGATCGCACTTGCTGATGATGAAAGTGTTTCCCGAGACACTAACTCCGTTGAGAGGTCCACTAAGGGGCAAACGCGTTCCCGGATTGTTGATCAAATCTTCATACTCGAAAGTCACATCGAGAGGGTAGTTACAGGCGGGCGTCTGGGAAATCAAAGCAATAGCTGAAGAGCCAATGTCGTAAGTTGCAGTTGCGGCGCCCCAGATGTATCTCTGGTTTGTGAGAGCATCCTAGGCAGAGTCCGTATTCAAACTTGCCTCGCATTCTTCAATCACGACCGTGAAAAGTTCAGCTTGCGTAATTGTGGGATAGTTGGTCAATTTTCCGACCAAAAGAAGCTATTCAGTGCCTGGAGCATCACTCAACTGGGGTGCGAACAGAATCTGGTTAGCCGAGATGAAATCGACAAGGTCGGTTGCCTGGGGAATCGCATCGTTCGTCAAAATGTCGTATTCGATCAGACCGCACAGATTTTGGCCATAAGGCGAGTCAGGCGTGTCAAGGTCGACCTGGGTGGCCCAGCCCCACGTGTTCGCTCCATTTTCCAAAGGAATTTGCAGAGCCAAATTGAGGGTTTCAGTCTGGAGCTAAGGTTGAGTCATTTGGTAGGCAAAGCCATACGAGACGATCGATGTGGTCAAGCACGGGTCCACCACAGTGATAGTGAATGGAACCGGATTTCCACAATTTTCAACCACACCAACGAAGATGCATGCAGTGAGGGTCAAATCGTATGCGCCGAGGTCTGCGAACACGATCGGATGGAGCGTCACAGTGCCCGATTGGTTCACTGTTGGAACGGCGACTGCGGAGGCTGGTCTGCTCACCGACGCAAGTTTGTAGAAGATGACATTGCAGTCGAGATCTTGGGTGGACTCGGTGATCGGGCGCGTGTCAACCTTGTAAAGCGGAATGGAGTAGTCTGAAACGCCAGGATCAGTTATCACGCTATTCAAGCACTCATCAGTGTAGTTGATAACGAATTGGTCAATGGCTTCTGAGGGTCCGTCCGAGTTCAACGAAGTGCACTTGAATTGCAGATCGAGAGATTGGCCCGCCTTCGACTTGTTGTCCGTTTGGATAGTAACTCGTGGCATTGGCGTTTGGAAGGCCAAGCCGAAGCCAGTTGGCACGCTGCTTCCGTTCTGTTGCGTGAATTCGCACTGCACTGGACAGAGGGGGTACGTGTTCGAGTAAACGCCAACGAATTGGCCAATGTTGGCTGAGCTGCTGATCGCATAGTTGATCACAGTCAGATCGGTGTCGAAAGTGACCACGTCATTTCTGCACGCGCTTATAATGTCGACCGTAAATTCGAGGGCAAAGTTTTGAGTAGTGTCTGCGTCATTTAGCTGCGCAATCATGACGATGGTGTAAGTCAGATCTCGCGGTGCTGAATTGTCATTGCACATCGCATCGTCAGCAATTGAAGCTCCCTAAGGATGGCACTTGGCAACAGTCACTTCTTGTGTGCCTGCATTGTATTTCACTTCAGGGGGCAAGTCAGTGTACACGTCAGTGGCAATCTTACGCTTCGGCACAATGGTCAGGTCGTACGAGCAGCCTCCAGTGACAGTAATCGCAGAAATCACCGCTGAAATGTCCTAAACGGTTGGCTCTTGGTACCAAACACGCGACATGTCATCAATATCAAGTCCGCTAGCGTCAATTGTGGCCACGCATTCTTCAAC
>Ga0129347_1284905_pt1 | contig 15701 bp, 28 predicted proteins | sample CPBNA2_5_FD_105437 | JGI IMG/M metagenome (GOLD analysis project Ga0129347, IMG submission 105437) | Freshwater to marine salinity gradient microbial communities from Chesapeake Bay, USA - CPBay_Sum_20_0.8_RNA2 (Metagenome Metatranscriptome) | ecosystem: Environmental > Aquatic > Marine >...
GAAAGAGTTTATCCCGGCGGTTGAGGCGGGGCTGAGAGAGTCTGTTGCAGGTGGCGTTTTGGCTGGTTATCCGATGGTCGATGTTAAGGTTGTCATCGTTGACGGATCATTTCACGATGTCGATTCCAACGAGCTGGCTTTCAAAATGGCTGCCATCTTCGCTTTCAAAGATGCCGCCAAGGACGCGGGGATGATTCTGTTGGAGCCGGTTATGAAGGTGGAAGTGAGTACTCCCGAAGAGTATCAGGGGGATATTCTCGGAGACTTGAATCGCCGCCGGGGTAAGATTGTAAACATTGACTCCAAGCCCCAGATGGTTTTGGTCAATTCTGAAGTACCTTTATCCGAGATGTTCGGTTATTCGACCGTGGTGCGGTCCTTGTCCAAGGGCCGGGCTTCTTATTCGATGGAGCCGCTCAAGTTCGAGGAGGTTCCCGAGAACATCTTGAATACCATTTTAGACACGGGACAGGGCTATGCTGTCAGGGCTTAGAGGCGAACTGGATTTATAGCGAATCAATATGTCAGGACAACGAATTCGAATCAGGCTTAAGGCCTATGATCACCGGGTGATCGATCAATCAGCGTGTGAGATCGTCGATACGGTGAAACGGTCGGGCGCACGGGTGGCGGGCCCGATTCCTCTGCCGACTCGTATTGAGCGGTTCACGGTAACACGTTCGCCTCACGTCGATAAGAAATCGCACGAGACCTTTGAACAACGGACACACAAGCGTCTCTTGGATATTCTCGATCCAACGGCGAAGACAGTCGATGAGTTGAAGAAGCTCAATCTTCCCGCAGGTGTGGACATTACGATTAAGATCTAGTCATGGTTGGTTTACTTGGAAAAAAACTGGGGCAAACCCAGGTCTACGATGACGCGGGAAACTTGGTCTGCGTGACAGCAGTACAGGTGGGGCCAAATCGGGTCCTGCAGTGCAAAACCGAGGCAAGCGACGGCTACAATGCGGTTCAGCTGGGTTATGGCGCGCAGAAACCTCAACGGGTGAACAAGCCTATGATGGGGCACTACGTTAAAAATAACGCCGAACCTTGTCAGAAGATCCGTGAGTTCCGGGATTTCGAAATCTCGGTGAAGCCGGGTGATGAGGTGAAGGCGGGTGATTGTTTCACTGCCGGAGACTGGGTGGATGCTATTGGCACGACCAAAGGTCACGGTTTTCAGGGTGTCATGAAACGTCACGGATTTGGCGGTGGGCGAGCGACCCATGGTGCCAAAGGGTGGAAACGCCGTCCGGGATCAATCGGTCAGGGTTCCACTCCGGGTTGGGTTCGAAAAGGACAGCCCATGCCTGGTCATATGGGCCAGTCACGTCGAACCGTACAAAATTTGAAAATCGTTCGGGTAATGGACGACGAGCAGGTTCTTCTTATCAGTGGGGCAATCCCTGGTTCAGTTGGGGACTACGTTGTCATCCGAAACGCCAAGAAGAAAAAGCGGGCAGCTGCAGCCTAGTGACTGACGGGAGCGAAGGATGAATATCAAGGTTAAGAACAGCTCAGGCGGAGACGTCGGTGAGTACGAGGTCAAGTTTGACCTTATTGAGAACGGGCGAGGGACCCAGGCTGTCCACGACGCCGTGGTTGCCTATACGGCAGCGCAACGCAGTGGGACGGCTTGCACCAAGACCGTGGCTGAGGTTGCTGGTTCTGGCAAGAAGCCCTGGCGTCAGAAAGGAACAGGCCGAGCTCGCGCCGGATATGCCCGTTCTCCGATTTGGCGTGGTGGCGGTGTGGTGTTTGGTCCGAAACCTCGCAGCTATGCTAAAGGCATTTCCAAGAAGACGAAACGGTTGGCGCTTCGCAAGGCGTTGAGTGAACGAGTCAAGGACGGCGAAGTCTTGATCGTAGATACCATCAACCTTGAGAAACCTAGCACAAAGGCTTGCTTGGCACTCTGTGGGGCGATTGATCTGGAGGGGACGGCGTTGTTTGTGACCGAGTCTGTGAACGAGAATTTAGTTTTGTCGGCTCGAAATATCCCTTACGTTGACACGACCCTGGCGTCGACATTGAACACCTATGATGTGTTGAAGTATGACCGTGTCGTCTTCACTCAAGCTGCCTTCGAGGCGGTTGAAGGTCGTTTGTCCGGAGAAGGAGGAGAGGCCTAGATTATGAACGCATTCGACGTCATCAAGACGGTTCGCATCACGGAAAAGGGTGCTTTGTTGTCTGACGAACACAATCAATACACCGTGGTAGCCGACAAACGGGCGAACAAAGTTCAAATTCGTCAGGCGGTGGAGGAATTGTTTAAAGTTAAAGTCCTCAACGTCAACACGATCAATGTCCGAGGCAAAGCCCGCCGTCAACGCACCTATCAAGCCGGGAAGTCTTCGGATTGGAAAAAGGCCATTGTGACCCTTAAGGAGGGTGACAAGATTGAACTGACGTAAATTTTAGGGGAGAAAGCATTGTGGCTGTAAAATCATTCAAACCATTAACGCCAGCACGTCGGTTTCTAACCGTTGCGTCCTTCGCGGACATCACGAAAACGAAACCGGAAAAACGGCTGACCAAGACTCGCAAGAAGACCGGTGGACGTAACAGCTACGGTCGGATTACCGCTCGTGCAATCGGTGGGGGGCACAAGCAGAAGATCCGGAACGTCGATTTTCGGCGGCGTAAACATGGCGTGGAAGCCGAAGTCATCGCGATCGAGTATGATCCGATTCGTTCTGCACGCTTGGCATTGGTCCAATATGCCGACGGCGAGAAGCGCTACATTATTGCCCCTGAAGGTCTGAAAGTTGGTAGCAAGATTTTGAGTGGTCCGGGAGCCCCGCGACAAGTAGGATGCGCCCTTCCGCTTGAGGAGATTCCGGTGAGTTCAAGTATCCACAGTCTCGAGTTGGTCCCTGGTGGTGGTGGACAAATCGTCCGATCTGCTGGATCCTTCGCCGTCTTGATGTCATTTGACTCTGGCTACGCCCAAGTCAAACTACCATCAGGTGAGATTCGTCGCTTTCATGGAAAATGCCAAGCAACGATCGGGGAAGTCGGGAATAGCCAACATGAAAACGTCATGCTGGGCAAAGCGGGACGTGCTCGGCACTTGGGACGTCGTCCTTTGACTCGTGGCGTTTGCCGCAATCCCCACGATCATCCTAACGGTGGTGGCAATGGCCAATCCAAGAGTGGTGGTGGTCGTCAGCATCTCGTTTCTCCCTGGGGTCTTTTGGCCAAGGGTTACAAGACAAGAAGTAGACATAAGGATTCCAACCGATTCATCCTGGTACGGCGCGACGGTCGACCAATGAAACGAAAGTAAGCAGCGATTATGGGACGTTCGATCAAAAAAGGACCTTTCGTTGACGATCATCTGATGAAGAAGATCGATAAGATGAATGAGTCTGGAATCAAGAAGCCGATAAAGACGTGGTCTCGTCGTTCGATGATTACGCCCGAGTTTGTGGGGCACACATTCAGCGTGCATAACGGCAAAGTATTTAACTCGGTGTTTGTGACGGAAAACATGGTGGGACATCGCTTGGGAGAGTTTTCCCCGACGCGAACCTTCCGTAAACATGGTTCACACACTGCGAAGGTAACCAAGTAAGATGGAAGTTCAGGCAATTACCCGAAACGTGCGGATGTCTGCACAAAAGATGCGCGAGGTCGTGCGTCAGATCCAGGGCATGAATGCCCTGCAGGCAGTGGCGGTGCTTTCCGCCGTTCCCCGTAAGTCGGCCCGTGTGGTGCAAAAGACGCTGAAGTCTGCCATCGCCAACGCCGAGAACAACAACAACTTGAAGCCGGAAGCCTTGGTGGTCCGCGAGGCCGTTGCGGGGCAGGCCCGTTCATTGAAGCGTTTCGTGCCCAAGGCACGAGGTTCAGCGGGACCGATTCGGAAGCGTAGCTGCCACGTCAAGATTGTGGTTTCTGATCAGTAGGAATTTGCGATGGGACAGAAGACTAATCCAATTGGGCTAAGAATAGCCGTTAACCGGGACTGGCGTTCCAAGTGGTATGCCGACAAACGTGATTTCGGCAATCTTCTTGCCGAGGATCACAAGATTCGTGGCATTCTGAAGAGCAAACTTGAGTCGGCATCGGTGCCGAAGATTCAAATCGAACGAGCTGCCACCCGCTGCCGAGTTACCATCTATACCGCCCGGCCGGGTGTTGTGATTGGTCGCAAAGGGGCTGAGATCGACAAGTTGAAAGAGGAGATCTCCCTGCTTACGGGCAAAGAAGTCTACGTTGATATCCACGAGATCAAGAATCCAGAAATAGATGCGCAACTTGTTGCCGATAATGTTTGCCTTCAGCTTGAGCGACGTATTTCTTTTCGGCGGGCAATGAAGAAGGCGGTTCAAACGGCAATGGATTTTGGTGCAGACGGTATCAAGATTCGATGTGCTGGTCGTCTTGGTGGTGCTGAGTTGGCACGCGTCGAGTCCTATCTTGAAGGGCGAGTTCCATTGCATACCCTTCGGGCAAACATCGACTATGGATTTTCGGAGGCCAAGACCTTGTATGGGGTGTTGGGTGTGAAGTGTTGGATTTGTAAGGGCGAAATTGATATGTCGACTCCCGACTTCAGGGCACCGTCGACCGGCTCTTCGTTTGTAGGTTAATCAAGAAATTTAGGAAGGAAACGGAGGAGTTCTTATGCCTTTAATGCCGGCAAGGGTTAAGCATCGTAAGATGCACCGTGGAAACCGTGCAGGGATCGCACGTCGTGGTGAGTCTGTGGCGTTCGGAGAGTACGGTCTTCAGGCGCTCGGTCGATGCTGGCTGAACAACAAGCAAATCGAGGCCGCCCGTATCGCGATCACCCGAAACATGAAGCGACGTGGCAAGGTTTGGATTCGCGTGTTTCCTGACAAGAGTTACACCAAGAAGCCGCTGGAAACCCGTATGGGTAAAGGTAAGGCAGGGGTAGAAGGTTGGGTAGCCGTCATTCGGCCGGCCAATATTCTATTCGAGGTGGATGGGGTATCGGAGAATATCGCCCGAGAATCCCTTCGGTTGGCGGCGGCCAAATTGCCGATCCGTACGAAATTTGTTGCCCGTCACAAATTAGGTTAAGAGTTATGCCGCTTAAAATGTCAGATTTGCGGGATCTTTCCTTGGCAGAATTGAGTGCCAAGAACCGAGATGCCCGACAGGAGTTGTTTAACCTACGTTTGCAAAAGGCAAGCAGTCAGTTGGAAAAGCCTTCGCGTCTGCGAGACCTTCGCCGCGATATTGCCAGAATTGAGACGCAGATGTCGATTCTGCGGCAGGAACAGCAGAATTAGTTTTCATCACTATGTCAGAACCGACAGAAAAGCAAAGCCACCGCAAAGAACGGGTGGGAGAGGTGATTTCCGACAGCATGAGTCGGACGATTGTCGTGCGTGTTCGCCGTCGTATCCATCATCCGCGGTATAAGAAAGTCGTGACGGTTTTCAGCAAGTGCTACGCTCACGATGAAAATGAACAGGCAAAGGTGGGCGATCAGGTGCGGATCATCGAGACCCGTCCCATGTCCAAAACCAAATGTTGGCGATTGGTTGATGTGCTTTCGTCGCAGAATGCGGCTTAGTCAAACTTTAAGAAGGGCTTAATTAAATGCTTCAATTACGTAGTCTATTAAATGTTGCTGATAATACCGGGGCTAAGAAGGCCGCCGCGATTGGCGTTCTGGGGCAGGGTCAGCGTGTAGCACGGGTTGGTGACATCATTAAGGCCCACATCAAAGAAGCGTCTCCTGATGGAACCGTTAAGAAGGGCGACGTCGTGAACGCTGTGGTGGTCCGCACCCGTTCCACTATTCGCCGAAATGACGGTTCGTATCTGCGCTTTGATTCGAACGCGATCGTTATTATCGATAAGGACAAGAATCCGCGGGGAACTCGTATCTTTGGGCCGGTAGCTCGCGAACTGCGCGAGAAGCGCTTCATGAAAATCGTTTCATTGGCCCCCGAAGTCATCTAGTCTATGCCTACAAAACTCCATATTAAGACCGGCGACGAGGTAGTCGTCCTGGCTGGGACCGAAAAGGGTAAACGCGGAAAGGTGATTGCCGTTTTGCCAAAGTCAGAACGTGTGATTGTTGAGGGAATCAACATCATCAAGAAGCACGTTCGTAAGAGCCAGCAATATCCTGAGGGAGCAATTTTGGAACGAGAGGGAACGGTTCACGTGTCTAACGTGATGTTGGCTGAAAAATTTGATTCGCGAGTAGCCAAGCGGGCGCAAGCGAGTAATTAAGAGTTTGGATGAAGGCAAGACTTTACCAGAAATATGTTGATACCGTCGTTCCCGAATTCAAATCGGACGAACGGTACACCAATGTTCATCAGTATCCACGCATTGAAAAAATCGTGGTCAATATGGGCGTGAGCTCGACCTTGGAGAAGGGAGCCTTGGAAGACGCTTCCAAGGACTTGACCACCATTACGGGTCGTAAGCCGGTTGTTTGTCGAGCGAAGAAGAGTGTTTCGAACTTCAAGTTGCGGGCTGGCCAGGCGATTGGTTGCCGTGTCACCTTGCGTCGGGAAGTGATGTATGAGTTTTTCGATCGTTTGGTTACTGCGGCACTCCCCCGTATTCGTGATTTCCGAGGGATACCCAGCAAGTCATTCGATGGACGAGGAAATTATTCACTCGGGATTTCGGATCAGACCATTTTCCCTGAAATCGATTTGGACAAGGTGAAGCGGACCCAAGGTATGGACATTACCATTGTGACCTCTGCGAAGACCGACGAAGAAGCGCGTAAACTTTTGAAACTGATGGGCATGCCCTTTGCATGATTGGAGTTCGATATGGCGAAGAAAGCTTGGGTTGAGAGAAACAAGAAGAAGGCGGCGGCAGTGAAAAAGTACGCTGAAAAGCGTGCGGAGTTGCGTGCTGCGCGTGATTACGAAGGATTGAACAAGCTACCCCGCAATGCGAGTCCAACTCGGGTCGTGAACCGGTGCAATATTTCCGGTCGTCGTCACGGTTATTTTCGTAAATTTGGCTGTTCCCGTTTGACGTTCCGGGAGATGGCGTTGGCTGGAATGATTCCTGGAGTAACGAAAGCAAGCTGGTAAAGCCCTATGGATACCATTGGCGATATGTTAACGAGCATCCGCAACGCCAGCTCGGCGTTGCTGCCCAAGGTGAAGGTTCCACACTCAAAGCTTCGGCAAGGAGTGGCGGAAATGCTCAAGCGAGAAGGTTACATAGCAGATTTTTCGGTAGATGGGGATCTCAAGAAGACCATCGAAATGACGTTGAAGTACAAGGGACGGCGTGGTGTGATCGCAGGGATCAAACGCGTCAGCCGTCCGGGGCTTCGACACTACACCAATGCGGCGGAAATCCCGAGTGTCTTGGGTGGGATGGGAGTGGCAATTCTCTCTACCTCTCGCGGTGTCATGACGGGAAGAGATGCCAAGAAGCAGAATGTCGGTGGCGAAATCCTCTGCCACGTCTGGTAAGGGTCAAGAGTATGTCTAGAATTGGAAAAGCGCCGGTTCCGGTACCTGATAAGGTCAAGGTTTCGATTAACGGCAGAAATGTCGAAGTTGAGGGCCCCAATGGAAAACTTAATTGGGAGATTCCTTCACGCACCAAAGTGGCGTTGGAAGATAACAACGTTGTTGTCACCCGTGAGGGCGACGATAAGGAGGCCAGGGCACTCCATGGGCTAACTCGTTCGTTGGTGAACAACATGGTGGTAGGAGTGTCTACGGGTTTCACCAAGGAACTTGAGATTCAAGGTGTTGGTTTCAAGGCCGCTGTGAAAGGGGATATCATTGACCTGAATTTGGGGTATTCCCACGCGATACAGTATGACATTCCCAAAGACATCAAGGTGACGGTAGCCGAGGGCACCAACATCAAGATTGAGGGAGCGGACAAGCAGGTGGTCGGTCGGGTGGCCTCAGAGATTCGTAGCTTCTATCCCCCTGAGCCCTACAAGGGCAAAGGCGTTCGTTACAAGGATGAACGTATCATCCGCAAGGAAGGTAAGACGGTCCAATAGGCCCGGTTTATTTAATGTATTTTTGATTCGGATCCACTGATGAAATCGCAAAATCGACTCGGATTAGTAAAACGTCGGCGCTTCCGCATACGGAAGAAGATTAACGGGACTGGTGAACGTCCGCGAATGAGCGTCAAGTTCACGGGCAAACACGTCTATGTGCAGTTCGTTGATGATGCCATCGGGAAGACACTCGCTTCCGTCTCGTCGGTTAGTCTGCGAGCCCGGAAACAAGAAGCCGTGGGCGCCAATGTCAAAGGCGCAGAGGTCTTGGGTGGTCTGGCAGCCAACCTGGCTAAAGAAAAAGGGATTTCTCGGGTCGTTTTTGACCGTAGTGGTGCACGTTACCACGGTAAAGTAAAGGCCCTGGCTGACGCAGCCCGCGCCGGTGGATTGGAATTCTAATTTGTTGAAGGATCACTCGTGGTAGAACAATCAAGCAGCACAGCATCGAATAACCCACCAGCCCCTTCGGGCGGTGCTGGTGGAGGGCAATACGGTAACCAAGGCGGAGGACAAGGCCAACGTGGCGGCGGATTCCGAGGAGGGCAGGGCGGTGGCGGATTCCGAGGAGGCCAAGGTGGCGGTGGATTCCGAGGAGGCCAGGGCGGCGGCGGATTTCGAGGAGGCCAGGGCGGCGGCGGTTTCCGAGGTGGACAAGGTGGCGGTTTCCGCGGTGGACAGGGACGTCAAGGTGGCGGCCGTGGCCGGCGCGATGGTCGTGATGGCCGATTTGGCGATAACCGCGAGGATTCAGACATTACTGAAAAGGTTTTGTTTATCAACCGTTCGTCCAAAGTGGTGAAAGGTGGACGGCGTTTCAACTTTAGCGCTCTCATCGTTGCCGGTGATGGAAAAGGCAAAGTTGGTCTTGGCTTGGGGAAGGCCGGGGAAGTCGCCGACGCTATTCGCAAGGCTAGTGAAAATGCTCGCACATCCATGGTTGCCGTCGCGTTGACGGGGGATACCATTCCTCATCGAGTGGATACTTGCTACGGGGGGGCTACGATCATGCTGCGGCCGGCCTGTCCCGGAACCGGCGTTATTGCTGGCAAGACCGTTCGCGCAGTATTGGAGTCTGCCGGTATTAAGGATGTTTTGACGAAATCTCTCGGTTCCAACAATGCCGCCAATGTCGCCAAGGCCACCTTGGCGGCGCTAACCGGCCTTCGGCATCGTGCCGACATCTATTCTGATCGGGGTGTTCCTATGCCTGGTGCCAAGAAGGAAGCGAAGAAGGAGGAGGCTGTCTCTGAATCCGATGCGGCTTCCGTCAGTGAGCCGACGACGGCGGAGACGACCGCCGAAACTCAACAAGAGACCGTATCTGAATAAAGCAAATGCGTTTACATGATCTAAAACCCCGCCCGGGGGCGAAGCACCGACGGAAACGTCTGGGGCAAGGTGAATCCAGCGGACTCGGGAAAACGAGTGGTCGCGGTCACAAGGGACAACACGCTCGTTCGGGATCCAGTTTTCGACCCGGTTTCGAAGGTGGGCAGATGCCTTTGATTCGCCGTTTGCCAAAACGTGGCTTCAGCAATGTCCAGCACGCTACCAAGTATGTAGGTGTGAATGTTTCCTCGCTGGCTCAATTTGATGAAGGGGCAACGGTGGATTTTGACTTGCTGGCGAAGGCCGGTCTTGTGAATGGTCCCAGTGACGGGGCGAAAATCCTTGGTCAGGGTGATCTTTCGAAAAAGCTGATTGTGAAGGCTCAGGCTTTTAGTGCTTCGGCAAAGGCGAAAATCGAGGGGGCCGGAGGAACCTGTGAAGTGGTTCCTTTGGTGAAGGCAGCGAAGTCACAAGAAACGGCGTAATAGGGTCGGTCAATCATGCTTGCAGGCATTGCCAACACATTTGCTAATTGCTTCAAGATTCCGGAGCTAAAGTCGCGAATTCTTTTCACGCTTTTTGTTCTCGCGGTCTGTCGCTTGATTGCGTTGATTCCGATTCCTGGATTGGACGGCGCTAAATTGTCGGAGTTCCTTGCTCAAGCGGCCCAGCAGAATGCTGGTGCCGGACTGTTGGGGATGTACAGTCTGTTCACGGGAGGAGCTCTCGAACGGTGTGCCATTGGCTCGCTTGGCATCATGCCTTACATTAGTGCCACCATTATTATTCAGCTTATGACGGCGGTCTTGCCGGCCTTGAGCAAACTTGCAAGAGAAGAGGGAGGCCGAGCAAAGATTATCCAGTATGGTCGCTACCTCACGGTGTTGCTTTGTCTTGGACAAGGTTTTGTGATGGCCTTGGGTTGGGAGAATCCGGCCAAGATCTTTGAGGGTTTTTCTGGCGAGTTGGTGTTGTCGGAAAGTGTTTGGTGGTATCGCATCCAAACCGTATTGATTCTAACCACCGGTACCTTGCTTCTAATGTGGCTTGGTGAGCAGATTACCGAGCGCGGCATTGGAAACGGTATTTCTTTGGTGATTACAATTGGTATTCTTGCCCGGTTACCGCAAGCCGCCTCTGAATTGTTCTATATGTTCAATCCTCCTGCTGGTATTGAAAGTAGTTACCACTTCTTCCATGGAATCGCTTTGATTTTGATCCTGGCTGCTGTGGTGGCCGGAGTGATTGCCGTGACTCAAGCGCAGCGAAAGATTCCCGTTCAATACGCTCAAAGGGCTGTGGGTCGGAAGGTCTACTCAGGTGGAAGTTCGTTCATGCCACTGAGAGTCAATTACGCTGGGGTGATGCCCATCATCTTTGCGCAGGCGATTTTGATGTTTCCCGACAAGCTGTTCTATACTTTGGGGCAGATTACCGACATCAAGTTCTTCATGGATATCAGTCGATTGATTGCCTATGGAACCCTTGGATACATGTTTCTCCAAGGCGTCATGATCTTGTTCTTCTCCTATTTCTGGGTGGCAACGCAGTTCAATGAAATCCAGATTGCGGATGATCTGAAAAAATATGGCGGATACATCCCGGGGGTTCGTCCCGGGCAAGCGACCAGCGATTTTCTTCATCGTACCATGAGTCGAATCACCTTTGCCGGGGCAATCTTCTTGACCCTCATTGCAATCATGCCTCCCGTTTTGCAGCAGTCCTTGGGTGTTCCCTTTGGAGTCGCAACATTTTTTGGTGGCACGAGTTTGTTAATTACGGTGGGGGTTGTGCTCGATACAATGCGTCAGATGGAATCTCATTTGCTTACCCGCCACTATGACGGATTCATGAAGAAAGGTCGGGTGCGGGGCCGGGCTTAGATTAAGCCTTTTGCCTTAGCTCTATCCGTTCTTCTTTGCGTATGATCATCATCAAGTCAAACGATGAGATCGCATTGATGCGGGAAGCCGGCGGAATCGCCAACACTGTCCTTCGGGAAGTGGCGGGATTTGTGGAGCCGGGGAAGACGACGCTTGAACTCGACAATTTCGCGGGTGAACGGATTGAGTATTACGGTGGTAAGAGCGCCTTTTTGGGGTATCGCGGTTATCCGTGCCAAATCTGTATTTCGGTGAACGAAGAGGTTGTTCACGGGATTGCCAACGAGCGGCGATTGCTCTTTGGGGACATTGTCAGCCTGGATGTGGGCGTGAGGTATGGAGGGTTTGTCGGGGACAATGCCGTGACGGTGGCTGTGGGTGGTTGCGGTGTTGAAGATCAAAGTTTGCTTGATGTGACCGAGAGGTCATTGATGGAAGGCATCAGCAAGGCGACCGAAGGTAATCGAGTGAGTGATATCTCACGGGCGATCCAAAAGGTCATTGAAGACAGTGAAATGTCTGTGGTGAAGGAATTTGTTGGGCACGGAGTAGGGCGATCGGTTCATGAAGAACCCCAGATCCCGAACTTCTACAGCGGTGGAAAGTCACCAAAGTTGAGGGCGGGGATGACGCTTGCGATCGAGCCCATGGTGAATCTCGGGACACCGCAGGTTGAGGTTCTATCGGACCGATGGACGGTGGTAACCCGTGATGGATTGCGGTCGGCTCATTTTGAACATACGGTGTTGGTGACCGACGGTGAGCCGGAGATTTTGACATGTCCCGAGAACATGCCATCGACGTTGAAGGCTCGGTTGTCGAGTTGATGCCCAAGCATCGGTGTCGGGTTCGAATGCCAAACGGACATTTGATCGTGGCGCATATGGCGAGCCAGCTAAGAATGGCCTTTGTTAAAATGGGAATCGGAGATCGGGTTAAGGTCACGATGTCGCCTTTCGACTTGTCGAAGGGGACGATCGTTGAGCATTTGGCAGATTGAAGTTATGAAAGTTAGAGCATCGATCAAGAAACTGTGTGAACACTGTCGAGTCATCCGGCGCAAGGGGGTGGTTCGAGTGGTGTGCTCAAACCCGCGGCATAAGCAGCGTCAGGGTTAAGCGAATTTAGAAAGAAGAGTTATGCCTCGTATTTTGGGTGTTGATATTCCTGGTGAAAAGCGGATCGATATTTCGCTCCGCTACTTGTATGGCATTGGCCCGGTGAACTCGCTGGCCATCCTCGAAAAGGCTGGCATCGAGCCGAGCCTTCGTGCGAAGGATTTGAGCGACGATCAGGTCAGCAGTATTGTTCACGCCATTCAAGATGGTCAGTATGTGATTGAGGGTGATCTGCGACGAGAGATCGGCTTGAATCTGAAGCGGCTTCAGGCAACCAAGTCCTATCGTGGAATGCGCCACCTGCGTGGTTTGCCTGTGCGAGGGCAACGAACATCTACAAATTCCCGGACCCGAAAAGGCCCCAAGAAGACGGTTGGTATCCAGCGAAATCCGAATGCCAAATCGGGTATCCATTAATCATTTTGAGTTGAGAATCTATGTCTGAAGACGTGAACGAAAACCCCACTCCAGAAGTAACTCCCGAAAAGGAGGCTACGACGACTCCTCCAGCAGCCGCTGAGGAGAAGCCCAAAGCAGAAGCACCTAAAGCGGACGCTCCGGCCCCCGCCAAGGCTTCCAAGAGCGAGGCAAAGAGTGGTGGGAAGAAAGATGCTGGGGCGACCGACAAGAAAGATGCTGCGGCTTCTGCACCTACAGCTGCTGAGCTCTTGGGGACGGATGTGGAACCGGCCAAGATTATCAAGGCCAAGGGTTCCAAGAATGTTGTGGCTGGAGTGGCTACCATTCTCGCGACCTTCAACAATACGTTGGTAAGCATTAGTGATATGCAGGGGAACGTGATCGCTTGGTCGAGTGCCGGCAAGGTTGGGTTCAAGGGATCGCGAAAAAGCACAGCCTTTGCAGCCCAACAGGTTTCTCAGGATGCCGCTCGTAAGGCGATGTCCCATGGTTTGAAAGAGGTTGAAGTGCGGGTCAAGGGCCCTGGGTCGGGTCGCGAGTCTGCGATTCGTGCGCTCCAGGCTATCGGACTTGAGATTTCCTCCATTAAGGACGTAACTCCGGTTCCCCACAACGGTTGCCGCCCTCGCAAGAAACGACGCGTTTAGGAATTTTAGATTATGGCTCGATATACTGGACCAAAGACTCGAATCAGCCGGCGTTTTGGCATGCCCATCTATGGGCCTTCCAAATATTTGGAACGACGTGGTTATGCCCCTGGTACCCACGGACCGAAGAGTCGACGCAAACTGACCGATTACGCGTTGCGTCTCGCTGAAAAACAGAAGTTTCGTTATTACTACGGGCTCTTGGAGAAGCAGTTTCGGGCGGTGTACGAGAAAGCCCGTCGTCAACGCGGTGTTACCGGTGAGACGATGCTACAAATTCTCGAAACCCGTTTGGATAACCTTGTTTACCAGTTGGGGTTCGCTCCAAGCCGTCCGGCAGCCCGTCAGATGGTTGCCCATGGGCATATGATGGTGAACGGGAAGCGGGTGAACGTGGCGTCGTATGCTGTCCAGGTGAACGACACCATTGAAGTTCGCAATGCCAGTGCCTCTCGTCAGTTGGCTACGAAGAACATGGAAAGTTCTACCAGCCGCACCGTTCCTGATTGGTTGGCTTTGGATCGCGAGTTGTTCAAGGGAGTCTTGACTCGTATTCCTACGCGGGATGAGATCAACCCGATTGCCAATGAACAAGTTGTTGTTGAATTCTACTCTCGATAAACCCGAACGAGGATAAATAACCCAATGGCGGGTATATGGATGGTGGCTGAGACGGGACTCGGTCACTGTCAGTTTAAACCCGCCAAGCCAAAAACAATAGATGCCAGTAAGATTAGGTCGTTTTGAAATGCCAAAGCGGTTGACCAAAGATGAGTCAACCACCGAGGAGAATTACGGAAAGTTCATCGCGGAGCCGTTTGAGACAGGTTACGGGCATACCATTGGTAACTCGTTGCGCCGTGTGCTTCTGTCGTCGTTGGAAGGTGCGGCGATCACTTCCATCAAGGTCGACGGCGCCATGCACGAGTTTGCCGCGATTGACGGGATCGTGGAAGACGTCACGGACATCATTCTCAACCTGAAACAGGTCCGGCTCAAGGCACACACCCGTGACCCGCAGACTGTGTTACTTTCGGTCAACAAGGAAGGTCCGGTCACGGCTGGGGATATCATCGAGAATCAGAACATTGAAGTGGTCAATCGTGATCAACTGATTTGTACGATTGATAAGAAAAAGAAGTTTGAGATCGAGATGGAGGTCAAGGTGGGCCGTGGGTTCTGCCCTGGCGATGAAAACAAGAAGCCCGACCAAGCCATTGGTGTGATTGCAATTGATTCGATCTTCTCTCCCGTTAGCCGAGTCAAGTATGCCGTTGAGAGCGCCCGTGTCGGCCAGCGCACCGACTATGATCGATTGATTATCGAGATCTGGACGGACGGTCGTATGTCTCCAGATGACGCCCTCACCCAGTCATCTGCCATCTTGCAGAAGCATTTGGATGTGTTTGTTGGCTACGACAAGAATGCTGTTGAGTTCGAAGAGGAAGAAGAGCAGAAGGACGACGAGAAGTCCCGTATGCGAAAACTGTTGAACATGAGTGTCAATGAAATTGAGCTCAGCGTTCGTGCTGCCAACTGTCTGAACAATGCGAACATCACGACTGTTGGGCAACTGGCGATGAAGTCCGAAGCCGAGATGTTGAAGTATCGGAACTTCGGCAAAAAGTCGCTTAACGAAATTAAGGACAAACTACAGGGTCTTGGCTTGACCCTGGGAATGAATATTGACGCAACGCTTTTGGAATCCGGTAAGGAAGAAGAGAGCCCTGTGATCGGTTAGAGGTTGAGGGAAGCAAGATGAGACATCGAAAGAACACGGTCAAACTTGGCCGCAAAGGGAGTCATCGAAACGCTATGTTGGCGAATCTGGTGTGTAGCTTGATCAAACACCGACGCGTCACGACGACTTTGGCGAAAGCGAAGGCTGCCAGACCTGTCGCCGAGAAGATGGTGACACTGGGCAAGAAGGGAACGATCCACCACCGACGTTTGGCCGCCGCCCGATTGCACCAAGAAGACGCCGTTCAGATTTTGTTCAACGAGATTGCCGGGGAGCACAGTGCGCGGCAGGGCGGGTACACCCGGATTATCAAATTGGGCGAACGTCGAGGAGACGCTGCTCAGACGGCAATTCTGGAATGGGTAGAAGCTGGTGAAGGGTCTGCTTCGACTCAAGAGGCCGATTCACCTGCTGCTAGCACGGAATCACCTGCCGAGGCACCCGCTGTAGCTGAAGCGACCGAGGTGGAGGCGCCTGTGGAGGCTGCCGAAGAATCTACTGAATCCGCCGAAGAGAAGAAGGACTGAGAATCTTTCTCTTGTTGTTGATCTCCATGAAGAGCCA
>Ga0129347_1166985_pt1 | contig 15595 bp, 2 predicted proteins | sample CPBNA2_5_FD_105437 | JGI IMG/M metagenome (GOLD analysis project Ga0129347, IMG submission 105437) | Freshwater to marine salinity gradient microbial communities from Chesapeake Bay, USA - CPBay_Sum_20_0.8_RNA2 (Metagenome Metatranscriptome) | ecosystem: Environmental > Aquatic > Marine > Coastal...
GCCAGAACCATCAGAACGATTTAATATGAAGTGCTTTTTTTGACCAAAGCCAATAAAAATTGCTGATTTGAGTCTTTTTTTATAGGAAAAGGTTAGAAATGTAAATATTGGCATCTTTTTAGATACATAGGAGTGTGAAAATTCTTTTTGCGATTTGACACGCTCAAACACTGGAAATTATCAGTCCGGTAAAACCGATTAAGCCTGACATCTAATTATGGTGTCATCCCGAAACCGTGCTCAACATGATGAGAAAAAAAACATTGAGCCGTTGCTTTATATTCCAACAGATTGCATCGGCATGAATACATCCCTCTATAATTTATTTGATAATCCTTACGCATCTTATTGTGTCTTCAATAAGGTCGTGTATCATTATTTTCTCTACTTTGAAAAACAACTTTGATCACTCAAACCGTCGGCTCATGAATCCAGTAGCTATACCATTATCGACTCACACATCACGGTTCCGAACCCTTTCCGCGAAAGGATGGTCCCTGCTGGTTTTGCTCAGCGGGCTTTTTCTATTTGCGCAGGATGCGTCTGGGCAGTGTAGCGTGAATGCTGATCCGAACTCAGCAATGAATCCATTGCAGGATACACTGCTTTTGTACGGAGATACGCTTGTGCTTAATCAATCAGCTGTTCTTGGAACCATCAATTCAATTAGTGATGCGGGCACATGTACTAGTTGTGCATTGGAGTTTTACGACGAGGCTACAAGTACGTGGCAAGATTCATTATTGCTCGATTGCAATTCGAGTGATACGTTTCTGATTCGCGCAAATTCTTCGAATGATTCGGGTTGTGAAAGCGACACTGTTTTCCTTGAAATTACAGTCATTGACGTTGCCGATCCAATCATTGTGAATTGTCCATCGGATATCACAGTCAGTATCACATCTGACAGTTGTTATTACGACATGCTTCTGCCTCGTCCAGACACGGTAACTGATAACTGTGAACTGGATTCTATGTTTGTGGCTTTTACCGGTACATCTCCTTCAGGGTCAGTAACAGTTCCAGCAGATTTCGGAATACAATCTATGGCTACAATAGTCAATTTCCTTGACACCGTAGCGCCATTCGATACCCTGTTCAGCTTCTTCGCTAGCCCGGATAGCTGCGCTGGCGTCACGAATGTGGCCTACACATTTTTTGATCGCACTGGCAATATTGCCACTTGCGACTTCAATGTCATTGTGCAAGGTATTTACAAGCCGGTTTGGGATGATCCGCGCATGTCACGACTGGGTGCTGGATACAATCTCCTTGACAGCATATCCAGTGAGCTTGATACCACTGTGTACACGAGTGGCTGGGCCAGCGGAGACAGTTCGAGGTCTTTGACTATCTATCTTGACTGTACCAGTCCGACCTATGATGCGGATACCGCCTGGCTGGCCCAATTTGCTCCGACAGCCCTTGACAGTTGTGGGACTAACGTGGTGGTAGTTGGTGACAGTTCGGAATGGACTGGATACGTGGATGAAATGTGTACAACCTATGATGCAACCAATAATGTCAAGTTTACGAACTTCACCCGATACTGGACAGTAAAAGAAACCTGTAATACCACCTATGCATCTAATGATACCTTCCGTCTGATTGTCAGGACAGTCGACCAGACTCCCCCATATCTTCACCATGATACAGCTGGGGTTAAAGTACCGTCTATGGTGCTTATGGATGCCTCTGGATCCCATTCAGGAATTGACAGTACATGGGAATGGTATGGAGATACCATCAGGTTTTATACTTCAGGTGAGTATGGCACTAACCCCAATTGGTGTGGTGTGACGATTGGTAATGATACTCTGAGTATCCTCGGAGTGGATTGTCATGACAGTCTGGAGTATTCTTGGAAGATTGATTCATCATTTGATTTCCGGGGTGACTCAATCGTGTGGACCGTTGATTCTGCCGGAGGCAATGATATTGCCGACAGCATCATGACCTGGCCTGTTGGTTGGCACTACTTCAAATACTACGTGGAAGATTCGTGTGGAAATATCAGTTTCTTCCATGTACGAATGAATATTATTGATGACACACCTCCGAGTTTTGCAACGTGCCCTGAAGATACGGTACTAGCTGCAGATGTCGGGTGTCAGAAATTACATATCTGGGATATTCCGACAGTTGAGGACAGTTGTCTGCTCGATACGGTGTATGTTCAGACGATAGATCCTGCGGGACAAATAAATGCTGTCACTGTTACAGATACGCTCCCCACTGGCAAGGCCTTTGCCGTATTCCCGGTTGGTCCGTCAACGGTGCACTATATTGCGATTGATACCTTTGGAAACAGTGATACATGTACTTTTATCGTCACAGTCAATGATAGCCTCGATCCAGTGGCTCGAGCCATGGCACTAACCCGAGGCCTTGACAACAATGGTGAAGTCATCGTGCAGGCAGATGAATTTGATGACAATAGTTCAGATAATTGTACTGCCGATGAAAATCTGATTTTCAAGGCTGCGTTAGACACTGGAGTGCTTGTTTTTGTAGATTCCCTAGAGTTTAATTGCAGCGATGCGGGCAATACCTACGATGTGCAGCTGTTGGTTTCAGATACATTTGGAAATACAGATACTGTTGCTACCACCATCACAATTAATGATGACACACCACCAGTTGTTGTCTGCCAGCGGGATACAGCCTACTTGAGTGCATCCGGCTCTGCCTCTATTGCCCCTGCCAATGTGGATGGTGGAAGTACAGACAATTGTGGAATTGACAGCATGTGGGTGGATATCGATGAATTTTTCTGCACAGATATTGGAGAGAATACCGTTGTATTTTCCGTCAGGGACGGGAGTGGGAATTTAGCAACATGTAATGCCGTCGTTGAAGTCCTGGATACGACCTCCCCGACAGCCAATTGCAGAAGCGCCGATACCATATATCTCGACGATATGGGTCAAGGAACACTGACGGCATCAGACATTGATAATGCCAGTTCTGATAATTGCACGGTCGATAATCTATCAATTGATGTGACAGAATTTGATTGCGCAAATGTGGGTACATCTCAGACCGTCACACTAACAGTCACTGACCAGGATGGAAACACTTCAACGTGTACATCTCAAGTGACTGCTCAGGATACTGTTGCTCCAGAAGTTATTTGCGATGAGGTGATATTATCGCTGACATCCACAGACAGTGTCATTACGCCTGCATTTGTGGAAGATCAGTCTGATGATAACTGCACCGCAGTGACCCTCTCTGTTGATCGGGATTCATTCAGTTGTGAAGACCTTGGACAGACAATCATGGTCACGCTGTATGCAGCGGATGATCACGGAAACATCGATTCCTGTGTCGCTGAGGTGACTGTGACAGAGGATGTGCAGCCAACTGCAGTTTGTCGCACAGATACGCTCACGGTTACGCTGAATGCCATCGGCAATGGTTCAGTAAGTGTGGGAGACATTGATAATGGAAGCTTCGATCTGTGTGGGGCTCCGGATTCAATGTTTGTGACACCGTCTGCGTTTGGATGTGATGACCTCGGGTTGAATACGGTTGTATTGTATGTGCAAGATGACGAAGGCAATTCTGACTTCTGTCAGGCAACTGTTGATGTGGTGGATCCATCTGTCCCATTTGTGACATGTGATCCTCATACGGCTTATGTAGATTCGATGGGTAGTGTGACCGTAGACGCTTTCGAGTTTGAAAAAGCTGCTGGTGGTGTTGGTCCTTGCGGACCGATTGTCCAGCGTCTTTTCAGAGTTGTTGGCCACCCGACCGCTGATGTGTTTGCGACCCAGCACACCTTTACATGCGACGACGACCTTGGCCTTCATGTGGTTGTTTACAAAATTGTGACCAGTGATGGCAAGGAGGATTCTTGCAACACGACGCTCACTATTGAGGATGTAATTGAGCCAATTGCTGTTTGTGCGGATATCACGATTGATTTGAGTGATGATTTGGGAGCAGGAATGGTTTCATTGGTTCCTGACCAAATTGACGATGATACCTGGGATAATTGCGATTACGATTTGGCAATCTCAAAAGTTGAGTTGAATTCATTTGGTGATTCTGTTATTTACGATTGCATGGATGAGGAGAATATGTTGGCTCCAGGCGACATCCTCGAGGTGGTTCTTCGCGCTCAGGATGCCTCTGGAAATGCTGGATATGACACATGTTCAGTTGTTGTTCAGGATGTGACCGAGCCTGAGATTGCCTGTGGCACAGGATATGTGCTTGGCATTCCTGATTCTGCAACAGTAGATGCTGATACCTTCTTTGTGAATACAGAAGAAGGGACATGTGAAGCGACGCTGCAATGGGTCGTTCCTCAAGTAGCTGATAACTGTGGAATTGATTCATTCGAGGTGCTGATTATTGATGAGGTAACCAATGACACAGTAGAGCATGATGTCATTGGAGAGGGCGACACCTTGGAGTATACATTCACCGGAGAGAAAGAAGTTGTATACAATGTGTATGACAAAGCAGGTAATGTAAATACATGTGGATTCCTAATATATATTATCGACGAGGAAGCCCCCATGATTACGTGTCCGCCAAATGATACCATCGGCACCAGTAACTTAATGGATACCATGTATGAGTGTACCGGAGACTACCAATGGGTGCATCCAACACCAACTGATAATTGTGCCGTTAGTGAGATGACCGTTTCATATGAAGGCAATGGCTTTGTGCCGGAGGTTGTGAGTGCTGGAGATACACTCCAGTGGAATTTCCCGAAAGGTGAGAATTCGATTTCCTATCAAGTTACTGATGGTTCAGGAAATATTGCCACTTGTTCGTTTACGGTGACAGTTGTTGACGATGAAGCACCGATGATTGAAAATGTCCCTAACGACATCACACTGAGTGTGATTAATGGAGAGTGTTTCAACATTTATACTTGGTTACGCCCATCACGTTTCGATAACTGCGATCCTGAGAATGCGGTAATCTTCATTGAAGAAATCAGCGATCAGGGTGTACAGGATGCCGTTGATGCAGCACCCTATAACTTCCAGAATTACTTGAACAATCCAAGTACAACACCACTCCCACAGGCAAACTTCAGTATTGGAACCACAGTTATTAAGTATACTGCCATCGATTCAGCCGGGAATGTGACTGTAGATTCGTTTACAGTGACCATAGAGGATGATAATGCACCGATTTTCACGAATTGTGAGGATGATGAGTTGCCATCATGTCCCAATGCGAAGGTTCCTTCATACCTTGGTACACCAATTGATGAGTGTGCACTTGATTCGGTGTGGCAGATGCCACTAGCAGGCGAATCACTTGGAGATTTGCTTCCTGCTGACTCAATTTATATTGGTTTTGAATTTGATGTGACGGTATACGCAGTCGATATCTTCGGGAATATGGATTCTTGTGTCATTACAATTACATTGAATAATGATGACACACCTGTTCCTGCAATAATGCCTTTAACCGCAATTGTAACCGCGTGTGGTGAAGCAACGGTGTCCGCACCAATTGCCACAAACTGCAGTGGAGATACGATTTATGGCATTCCGTTGAATCTTGGGTTTAATGAATTCCAGAAAATAGGAGATAATCCTGATGTATACCTTTTCACGTTCAATGGAACAAGAAATGTCACCTGGATTTATCCTGACCCGGTTACCGGCAATACGGCTTCTCAACTGCAGCCGATTACCATCACACCAGACATTGGCTTGCCTCAGATTGCATGCCCTCCATCTGATACCTTCAGCACAGATACAGGCATCTGCACTGCCAGCATTGGCGGAATCGGCCTGACAGGCGGCACATTCGGTAGTCTAATGCCAGGTCAGTATGCAGACAGTTGCGACATCGAAGCGAATCTTGAAGTTACATATGAGCTCAGTGGTGCGACAGTTGTTGCTCAAACCGAGGGGACAGATGCTGGAGCTGAAACATTCAACACTGGTACAACTTCTGTAACTTATACGGTAACTGACAGAGCCGGAAACTCAGCAAGTTGTACATTTACTGTAACTGTTGAGGATAATGAAGCACCAGTCTTGACTGGACAGACAGCAGATGTGACAGTTGACTGTGATGCAATAACGACACCTGCCGATGTGACTGCAACTGATAACTGTACTCAGGAAGAGCAGATTGACATTGCGTTCTCTGAAGTTGTCAACGCACCGATGGGTTCTTGTCCTTACGACTATACCATCGTTCGCAAATGGGTTGCCACTGATCTTGAGGGTAACGCTGATTCTCTTGTTCAGACAATTACCGTACAGGATACGACTGCACCGGTCTTTACATCAGTGCCCGATATTGTGGTTGGGAATGACTTCCGCGATTGCGGTGCCGAAGTAGCGGTGACTTACACCGAAAATAACGCGACTGACAATTGCACAGCAGGGGTGATGTTTACCTTTGAGACCACATTGGACATGAGTCCTGTGCAGTTTGGCAATGGCGACGTGAACTTTTATCCGGTTGGTACGACTCTGGTCTATGTGCATGCAGAAGACTCATGTGGCAATGTGACCACAGACAGCTTCAACATTACAGTGAATGACACAGAAGAGCCGCTGCTTGGCTGTGTCAATTCAGTCACTTTCCCGATTCCGGCAGGTGGCCTGCTGGTGTTGGCTCCGCTGGATATCATTCAGGTGCTTAATGACAACTGTACTGCTGATCCTGATATTATTCTGACTCTTGCGCAGGACTCATTTACCTGTGACGATGCAACTGGCCAGGCAATTCCTGTGACCATTACAGCAACTGATGCCGTTGGAAACTCTTCCTCCTGTGTCACAAATGTGACGATCCAGGAGAATGTGCCTCCGACAGCAGTCTGTGAAGACATCACGGCCAGCCTTGATGCGCAAGGTGTTGCTTCAATTGATGCAGAAGATCTTGATGGTGGCAGTTTCGACAACTGCGCTACCGGAATCACCTTTATGGCGTCTCGTACTTCATTTAACTGCGGAGACAAGGATAGCACCGGAGGTGTGATGGTTGTATTGACTGTCACTGATCCAAGTGGTAACTCAAACACATGCACTGCAACGGTGACAGTTGCTGACACAACAGCACCATTTGCAGAATGTCAGGACGTCACTGCATATCTTGACGGAGATGGTAATGCCACTGTTTCTGCTGATGATGTAGACAATGGAAGTACTGACAACTGTGACGGTAATATTCTTTTCCTGATTGACGGACAGTCTTCATTGAGTTATACTTGCTCTGATATTGGGATAGATACAGTCATGTTTACCGCCACTGATGATGACATGAATGTCAGCACATGCGCAGCAACAGTGACGGTCGTTGATACTGTCGCTCCAACAGCCGTCTGCATTGATATTACCATTATGGTAGATGGTGGTGGAACGGCCACAGTCACACCTGATGACATTGACGATGGAAGCAGTGATGTCTGCGATGGAACTGATCTCATTCTAGCTCTGGAAGGAGCCGATAGCCTGATTTTCGATTGCGAGCAGTTTGGTGCCAATACTGTCACCCTGACAGCGACTGACGGCAGTGGGAATGTCGGGTCTTGCCAGGCAACTGTCTTCGTTATGCCTTCGGATACGGTTGTTGTGAATTTGCCGGAAATCAGCGGACCAGCTGGAACAACCATTTCAGTGCCGATAACTGTGGAGAATTTCTACCTCGTAGATGGCATACAGTTTGGTGGAAGAGTGGTTTATGATACAGTAGCTGAAATAGTGGATGTGGTGCCTTACGGGGCTTTAAACAGTGCATCCTCAACATTCAGTACAAATGTGACATCTACCACGTTTAATGTATCTTGGTATGATGTGATGGATCCAAAGAGCCTTGCAGATGGTGACACCATTGCCTTTGTACAAGTTCACCTTGTTGGAGTCAGTGGTGATGAGACGCCAATTGAATTTGTTGACGATGCTGGAGGATCATTTGTTGTGCCAGAAGTGACACAAGGATGTATCGCAATGGGTATGTTGCCGGTTGCTATGCCACTGAATTATGGACAGAACGGAATGATCACAATCGATTCGTTCACTACAGTAACGATTTCCGGTACCATTTCCTTCTGGAAGCAGGGTGTGGATACATTCCCGAACTGTCTGGTGAAGATTATGTATGATGGTGAGACAGATTCTGTCTACACAGATCAATCAGGTTACTATGAGGTTATTGTGCCGGTTGGTAAGGATGTAGTGGTGATGCCACAGCGTGATGAGAATGTATCGAATGGTGTGCTCACATCAGACGCCTTGGCCATTCAGTTGCATTTGCTGTCACCAGGAAATCCGGTACTGGTATCTCCCTATCAGTTTATTGCAGCAGATGTCAATGGAACTGAGAACGTCACCATTTCAGATGCAGGTCGCATCCAGTCCCTTGCGATTCTTTTGATTCCTGATTTCAAACCTCAGAGAGAGAGCTGGACGTTTGTTGACGCAAGCTATGTGTTTGCTGATCCTACGATTCCGTTCCCATATCCTGATACCATCGCGTACCCGAATATTCTCGCCAATCAGCCAAATACCGACTTTATCGGTGTGAAGATGGGTGATGTAACAGGGAATGCGAAAACGAATATGGCGGTGGCCGGCCCGGTCATTGACAATCGTTCAGGAAATGGTTTGACAATCGGTCTTGAAGACCGCAAATTGACGAAAGGTGAGATTGTCGAGATGGTGTTTACTGCCCAAGATTTCACGACAATGAATGCCATGCAGTACACCCTTTCCTATGATAAGCATGCACTGAAGATGATGGGCTTCTCTCAAGAATCTCTTCAGTCCGTCCTGTACAACCTGGTTGAAGACGGACAGGTTGCGATGTCTTGGGTAGGAGGTGAGGATGTCAACCTACCAGACGGTACACCGTTGTTTACTTTCACTTTCGAAGCTTTGGAAAATGTGGAAAGCCTACGCGGCCTCATGAACATTACAAATGACAAGGCTTGGATTGAGGCAGTTCGCTACACGACACAGATGACAGATATCAACCTTGATATTCAGTCTGTAACTAATACAGAACTGCCTTCGGCAAGTGAGGCATTCGAACTCTTCCAAAACAGGCCCAACCCATTCAATGACATGACCGTGATTGGATTCAGATTGCCTGTTGCTGAAACTGCCGTTCTCACGGTTATGGATATGGCAGGCAGAGTTGTTCTTCAGAAAGAGCTTGAAGGAAGTATAGGGTACAACGAGTTTGTACTTGAAACAAATGACCTTCCTGCGAAAGGGATGTACCAGTACGAAGTGAAAGCCGGTGCGTACTCCGGCGTTAAGAAAATGATTACGATTCAGTAATGAGAAAATGGAATACAGAGGACAACCCGCTTGGGTTGTTCTCTGTATATTCCAAAGATTCATTTACTTTGTCGTAGATTGTCTGATTTCTCGTATATTTCCTGTATTTCAATAGTTTTAATAAATACTGCGGGTTCTATATGTGTCCGAAACCTGACGATCAGCCAATAATCCCAAGGGCCTGAAATGGCCCCACACACCGAAACTTTGGTACCATGCGCAACATAATTCTACTCTCTACACTTTTTTTTACTCACAGGATGGAAAAGTTATTCGCAAGGGGTAACGATCTCACTCGGAGACGTTACCGTTTGTAATAATGAGACCATGGCATCTATCCCCCTTGTAATCGATTATTCAGGTGATATTGGTGCGTTTCAATTTTCTATTGAGTTTGGTGATGCGGGTTTGCAAATGCCAGCCTTCATTCCAGACCCTTCGTTTCCCACAGCATCGCCCCCGATTACACCGATTGGGAATCAGTTTAACGTGGCTATTTTTTATCCCCTCGCAGTAACTGTTTCTCCAGGAGATGTGCTTGGAGTTCTTCAATTTGACCTTACAGGGCTCCCGGGAGCTTATGCGGTTGATTTTCTGTTATCTCCTTCACCCCCATTTCTTTCAGCTGAAGTGGGCGATGAGAATGGGATTCCAATCACTCCCCTGACCGCAGCTCCGAATGGAATGATAACGGTGATTGACAGATCTCCGATTTTCGAAAATTGCCCGGCAAATATTACTGTTGGTACAGATATTGGGCAATGTGATGCAGTTGTAAACTGGGTCGAGCCGGTATTGACCGACTGCGATAATAATGCCAACGCGCCGACCAATAATTTTAGCCCTGGAGAGACTTTTCCCGTTGGCACCACTACTGTGTTATACGAAGCTGATGACGCTGAAGGGAATACAGGTTCCTGCACCTTTGATATTATCGTTGAGGACAATGAATTTCCAACGATTACTTGCGCGAATGATACTTCTTTCCTGATTTTGGGAGGAAGCGGTCCAGTTCTATTATCGGCCGCCTTTTTCCAACCAACAACCGCGGATAATTGCTCTGTCGGAGGAACTGACTATCAATTGACCGGTGTCACTTCCGGCTCAGGAGCATATGATCCGTCAGCTACTTACAGTTTCAACGTCGGAATCACGACTGTGATCCTGACGGTCACTGACGGAGCTGGTAATGCAACAACCTGCAGCAGCACGGTCACAGTCTTTGAGACGAGTTCTGATGTGGTGACGATGGATATTGGAGATGTTTTTTCTGATTGTGGGCAAGACACAATGGTTGTTCCAGTGACGATGGCACACGATTTTGTGCTTTCGTCCTATCAATTTGGAATAGAATGGGATCCATTGCTTGATTATGTAAGCTTTGAAGATTTACTTCCAGGTTCTTTTCCTCCGTTTGAGAACCAAAGTGGTTCTACATTCTCCGTATCCAGATTCTTTATAACCCCTGTAAGCTTAACTGCTGGAGATACACTCTTCCTTTTTACATATGTCATTCCGGATGGTGCAATGCCGGGTACGAGCTATTCAATAAACTTGCGTCCGGATTTGGTGACGCCATCTGTGAGTGATGATGGTTTGGTGGATTACGAACTCCAAATACTCCCTGGCTCAATTACCATCGATAATGATGACCCTCCTTCTATTACATGTCCGGCGGACACCATCATCGATTGTACAGCCAGCACGGACACGTCCAGTACCGGCTCACCTATTGTTCTGGATGATTGCACGGCTGAGCCTGCGATTACCTTTATGGATGTGGAAGTCACCGATTGCGGGAATACCCTTGAAATTACAAGAACGTTTGTGGCGGAAGATGAAATGATGCAAACATCTGAGTGCGAGCAAATCATCACAGTTCAAGACACCACGCCACCACAAGCAGTTTGTGCAGATGATGTCACAGTCTTTGTAGATGACATGGGGAATGCCATGCTGACTCCACAGGAGGTGGATGGCGGAAGCACTGATGAGTGTGGCGGAACAACTGCTACTCAGGTGACTCCTGATGCGTTTGATTGCAGCCATATCGGAACTGGACAGACTGTGGTGTTGAGTATTGAGGATGATTGTGGGAATCTTGACACGTGTCAGGCGATTATTACTGTTGCAGATACCATCCCTCCAGTGCCTGCCTGCCTTGATATAACCGTTGAAGTTGATGCCATGGGCGATGTGACCATTGCTCCTGCTGACCTTTTTGACGAAGCAAACAGCACGGACAATTGTACTGATGTTACTGCAGATGCATTGAACATGCCTGATTTAACATGTGACCAGCTTGGTGATAATGAACTTGTTCTGACTGCTTCTGACGAATATGGAAACACCGCTACCTGCACCGGAACGGTTACAGTTGAGGACAATATTGATCCTGTTGCAGGGTGTATGGATATTACTGTTGAACTTGATGCCAATGGAGAAATTATCGTAAATCCAAACGATGTCTATGATCCGGCTACAAGTTCTGACAATTGCGGAGAAGTCATTCCAACGGCTCTGACCAATGGCTTTTTGACCTGCGATCAAATTGGGATGAATACGCTCATTCTAACTGTTGAGGATCCCTCAGAAAATTCCGGCACCTGCGAAGCGGTGGTTACGGTGGTCGATGTTGCACCTCCAACCGCCGTCTGTTTGGACGCAACCATTGAACTTGATCCTTTCGGGGTTGTGAATCTGATGGCTGACGAAGTATTTGATGCAGCTCTAAGTAGCGATAATTGCGGCATGGTTACAGCTGATTCGGTCAGCCCGCGCAATTTTGATTGTGATGACATCGATATGCCGACTCAGGTGACCCTTTTTGTTTCAGATGGAAACGGAAATTCAAATACCTGTACAGCAGAGGTTACTGTGGTTGATATTACACCGCCCACCATTGCTTGTAATAATCTTGTCCTTGACAGCCTCGGACCTGCGGGCATTACCATCAATGCCAACGATTTTGTCGATGGGATCAGCAGCTCGGATAATTGTACAGATGTGGATAATCTGGTTATTGTCCAGCCTGGTGCAACCACCTTTACCTGTGCCGATGTGCCAAACAGCCCGATTACAATCACCGTTGAGGTGGCAGATGAATCTGGAAACAGCAGCTTCTGTGAATCAATTGTTGAGGTCCTTGACACTGAGGCTCCTGTTGCTGAGTGTCAGGATGTGACCCTGAATGTTCCTCTTGCGGGAATCACACTTCTTCCTGATCAGGTTGATAACGGGAGTACCGATAACTGCGGTATAGATATGATGATTGTCTCACCTGATGTATTTACCTGTGACGATATCATGGTTGATAATGGTGGGATCCCAGAGCAGGTTGAGTTGACAGTCTTTGATATTGCTGGAAACCGTGATACCTGTGTGGCAAATGTGACACTGATCAGCACCGTACAGCCAATTGTTGAGTGTCTCGACATTACCGTGTACGTTGATAACTTTGGTGCTGCCAGTATCACCCCAGAGGATGTCTTTGATGAAAATGAAAGTATTTCATGCGGTCAGTTGACTCCCACCGCTGTGAGCCCCATGTTTTTTGATTGTGGTGATATTTTTGCACCCCAATCAGTCCTTCTCAACGCTGTAGATGCCAGTGGGAATACTGGTTCCTGCACAGCGATAGTCACGGTACTTGATACAATTGCACCCAATGCAGTTTGCCAGGATGTGACCATCAGTTTATTCGATGAAAGTGAATTTATTTTCCCTGAACTGCTTGACGGAGGATCATCTGATAACTGCACCAATCCGGTTAGTTATCCATCCGTCACAATCCTAGAGGTTGATTGTGACAATATCGGGGCGCCGCTTACGACGACCCTGACGGTATCAGATGCTTCTAATAATACGAGTACTTGTTCGGCAACCATCATCGTACAAGATGCATCCGCTCCTGATATCGAGTGTCCATTCGATGTATTTGTCCAGAGCGATGTGCCATTGGCTATTGACAGCATCTGGCCGATGGAGGTGATTGATAACTGCCTCAGCAACGTGGATACTTCATATTCACTCACAATGGGAGGTATGAATGTTGGCAGCGGAACCGGTGATGCAAGTGGGACCGTTTTTGATATCGGTACAACAACTGTTACATATACAGTTACCGATCCAAACGGAAACACAGCCACCTGCTCATTCTTTGTGACAGTTTCACCAACTGACCCGCCAGAGATTATGTGCCCGGATGATTTGACGGTATACGTTACATCGCTACCCTGCGAATTGCAGGTTGATGGCATTGGTGTCACAATCTCAGATCCTGACGCTGTCGCTTCAATAGACTATTTCCTCTCCGGTGCGACCAATCTTGCAGGCGTTGATGATGCCAGCGGAAATATATTCGAGTTTGGAGATACTGATGTAGATTATGTCGTGACTGATTCATTTGGATTGTCCGCCGGCTGTACGTTTACAGTAACCGTTGCAGATAGCGCTGCTCCAGTGATTGTGTGTCCGGCCAATGATACGTTTTCAACTGATGCGAATTCCTGTTTTGCTTCAGTTACGCTGATCGATCCTGAGGTGGAAGAATGCTCCCCATTTTCTGTTACTTACATCCTGTCCGGTGCGACTGTTGATACAGGAATTCTTTCTGCTATGCCTGTAGAGCTTGCTCCAGGGCTCACGATGGTGACATATGTCGTAACTGATACAGGTGGACTTTCGACGACCTGCATTTACGAAATTATGGTCAATGACGATGAACTTCCTGTATTTGCTTGTCCCGCTGATCTGACGGTTGCCACAGATTCTGCTTCATGCGAAGCTGTTCTAGAAGGGCTTTCTTCAGGTGTCTCAGACAATTGTGAATTGGCCTCTGTTACATATTCGGTGACAGGCGATGCCGTATTCTCTGATACCCTTGATATCAGTGGTGAGGTGCTCCCTCCGGGTGTATATACTGTTACTTACAGAGCCGAGGATATTCACGGTAACATCGACAGTTGCTCTTTCGATTTAACAATATCTGATCAGGAGAATCCATTCCTGTCTTGTTTTGCGGGAGACACTACTGTCATGGCCGATCCCGGAGCCATCAATGCGCCGGTCTTTTTTGTTCCTGACAGTACAGCTGACAATTGTGGCGTCACGGATACGACCATCATCTTGCAAGGTGCAACATCAGATACCTTGTTTGGTGTTTTGGATGCTGATTTGAATCTTGGGACGACAGTTGTGACGTTTATTGTTTCTGATGCTTCCGGAAATACGGCTACATGTACATTCAATGTGTTTGTCGACGAGGCCCCCGGTTTACCACTTGTTTGCCCGGAAGACACTGTCACTGTTGCACCCATTGGCCTTTGTGGTGATACTATTTTCGGATTAGATGTCACAATTTTTGGCGACTCAGCTTCGCTTGACACTTTCTACCACACCCTGAGTGGCTCTACAACCGGCAGTGGCGATGGCCATGTGAGCGGTACATTCTTCAATGTGGGAACCACATCGGTGACATACATCGTCATTGATGTTCTCGGAAACGAAACATCCTGTTCGTTCCAAGTAGTCGTGCGTGATGAGGAAGATCCAGTTGTAGACTGTCCTGACAATTTGACGGTTGGTACCGAGGAGGACGCCTGCTTTGCTATTGCTGCATGGTCGCCACCGGCAATCAGTGATAACTGTGGTATGCCGATGGTCAATGCGAATTTCCTGCCTGGAGATACCTTGCCGGTTGGCACTTCTGTTGTGACCTATGTGGTCTCTGATGGAAGCGGGAACATTGATCAGTGCAACTTTACAGTCACAGTCAACGACGATCAGGCACCGGCATTGACATGCCCATCTGCTGATACAGTGTACTCAGCCTTTGATGTGTGTGGAGATACCATTCAAAACATTGGAATTCTCGTGGATGAAAACTGTGGGGTTGCCTCTATTGAATATACCTTGTCCGGAGCAACCTCTGCGATGGGGAATGACGATGCGAGCGGCACCTTCTTCACGGCCGGTGTGACAACAGTCCTGTACCAAGTCACCGACCTGAATGGGAATGTCAGTGAGTGTCAGTTTGATATTTCAGTGCTTGACACTTTCCCTCCAATGGTTGAATGTCCGCCGGATGTGACTGTGCAAGTCGTTGATACAGTGACTTCCCTCTCAATTAATAAACTCGAGCCAGTTTCAATTACAGATGCCTGTGGACCAATAGACCTAACGTTTGTCACGACAGGCGCGACCGATACCACGGGAATGGGAAGCGTGAGTGGATTGCCTTTCAATGCAGGGACCACAGTCGTTACGTATGTAGCAACTGATCCGAGCGGTAATGGTGACAGTTGTATGTTTGA
>Ga0129347_1027640_pt1 | contig 14445 bp, 26 predicted proteins | sample CPBNA2_5_FD_105437 | JGI IMG/M metagenome (GOLD analysis project Ga0129347, IMG submission 105437) | Freshwater to marine salinity gradient microbial communities from Chesapeake Bay, USA - CPBay_Sum_20_0.8_RNA2 (Metagenome Metatranscriptome) | ecosystem: Environmental > Aquatic > Marine >...
GCCAAACAACCTTATTGGGATCTTTAGCGAAAGCAAACAACAAGACATACCCACCTTAAACCATGGCTATGAGTAACCGAGCGAAGTATATGCAGTCGCTCGTTGCAGATGCATTCAACCTCGTCGAATACGAGGCATCCGACCCATTCACCAAACCTGCCTTCAAACCCCTCATCGACAACTGGATGAAGGGAAATGGGCCCGCCTAGCTCTTCATCTACTACCAAGTGCCCTACAAGTTCAACGACGCCGGAGAAATTGATGAGCGTCGATCTGGCGACCACAAAGAATTCTTTGTCACGCACGGTGACAAGGAGAAACTTCGCGGCAAAGGCCTGTACTTCCTGCGATGCGTTCCCCCTGGCAAGGCCATTAACCCCTCGGGAACCAACGACAACGAGGTCGTCTTCGGAGAAATCTCCGACTACACGATCTCAGCCCTGAACACCATCGTCAACAACGTGTACAAGCCGCTGGTGCAGAAGCTCGCCAAAGAGGAGTGGGGCTCCTGCGAAGACGATCAGAAGAAAGAGTTCGAGCAAACTTTCGACAAGTTTGCCAAGGAGTTGACCGAAGCTCTCGAATCGCTCAACAACAAGATTGAGCTCGACAAGATCGACCCTGCCGTCTTTGAGAAAGTCAAGGCCGTGAACGCGGGCAAGCAATCCTACGACAACCACACCATTGAGACTCTAGCGAGCGTCTTCCAGCGCTGGTAAGAGAAAATCGAGCGCCACATTCCTGAAGCCACCGCTGGCTCTTCTTCAGATAAAGACGCGGGTCCCGTTATGGAGCTCGAGTACTGGAAACAACGCATGCGAAAGCTGACCGGAGTGATTGAACAGATTCGTTCGCGCACCTGCAAGGCCGTCTTTGTTTACCTTGACGAGGCTGCTTCGGCTGAGAATGACATCACGGGCGGTCACAAGGACAAGATCTCCCTCGAGACCCAAAACTGGAAAAGCATCCAACTTCGCGTCGATGAAGCCCTTAACGAGGCTAAAGACAACGTGAAGTACTTGCAAACTCTTGAGAAGTTCCTTGAGCCGCTTTACCAGGGAAACCCCGAGCAGATCATTGAGATGCTGCCAGCCCTTATGAACTCAATCAAGATGATTCACACGATTGCGCGCTACTACAACACCAAAGAGCGCATGACGTCCCTCTTTGTGAAGATCACCAACCAGATGATCCTCAACTGCAAATTCAACATAATCAACTTCCGTAACATAGCGTTGGGTTTGCCCACCAAGGGATCTATGGGCTCCATCTCGCAGCCCAACAAGAAATCTAGCACCCTCTTCGAGGACAACCAGCTTTGGGATGACAGCAAATATCCCGCTGACGAGCTCATTGCTGTGCTCAAGTCCTGCCAAGCCCTCAAGGAGGCCTACATTAAGCAGTACAACTTCACGAAGGAGCGCCTCGAGAGCATGCCCAAAGCCAAGCAATTCGATTTTACCTACTCCGAAATTTTCGGCAAGTTTGAGCTATTTTCGCGCCGTGTTGGCAAGCTGATCGACCTTTTCAGCACGATTCGCCAGTTCAAGACGCTTGAGAAGCACAACTTGGAGAACATTCAGCCCATTGTGAACAAGTTCTAGGGCTATGTGAGCCACTTCCGTGGAAAGATCACCAAGCCGCTCCTTGACTTCAAGGATGACACCTTTGATCGTGATTTCGTCGAGTTCAACGTCGAAGTCTCCAACGTCGAGTCTCAACTCCAGCAGTACATTGACAAGAACTTCTCAGTTATCACCAACATTGAGGACTCCCTTAAATTGCTGCGCAAGTTCCGCTCAATCTTGCACCGCGACCAGCTTTAAGCCGGCCTGCAGTCGAAATACCACGTGCTTTTGGCTTAGTACTCTCGTTTGGTCACCAAAATTGAGGATCAATTCAAGAGAAATCGCCCTAACCCGATCACCGTGCGCAACCTGCCCATCGTTTCTGGCTCAATCACCTGGTCTCGCCATCTCTTCCACCGCTCGTCCGTCCCTATGGAGCACTTCCCCCGTGACTTGCTCAAAACCAAGGACGGCAAGAAGGCGAAGGTTGTTCAGAATCACAACAATCTGACGTACAACCTGTTCTACTACGAGTACGAATGGAGACAGAGATGGATCGTGGAGGTCGAAAAGGCCAAGGTCGGTCTTTTGGCCACTCTGATCATCCGCTAGCCAACCAACAACAAATTGCAAGTCAACTTCGACAAGGAAATCATGACTCTTATCCGTGAAGCCAAATGCCTTTCTCGCATTGGTATCGAGATCCCCGAAAGTGCCAAGATTGTGCTCTTGTAGGAGGAGAAGTTCAAGCAGTACAATAACGAGCTCGAGTTCGTTTTGGGCGAATATGATCGCATTATTGCCAAAATTAGACCCAACACGAAGTCGCTTTTGGTGCCTCACCTTGAAGATCTCGAGTACAAGTTGCGCCCGGGTATGGTCACCCTCACCTGGACTTCGATGAACATCGACGGTTACTTGGCTCACGTGCACGCAGGTCTTTCCAAGCTCGAATAGCTTATTATCAACATCAACGACATTATGGAGAATAGAATTGAGAACAACCTGAAAGCGCTGTCCAAAACAGTGCTTGTCAACTTGCCCCAAGATTCGCGCACCTACTCCCTCGACGAGTTCGTGGAGATGTAGGAACGCTGGATCGCCACCGAAAGTCAGAAGCTCAAGTCGAAGAATTACGAGGTTGAGCAGGCTGTCGAGGATTTGATCCAAACGATTTGCTCCTACCAGCTGGACCAACATGTTGACCCCATTTGCGCCGAAGAAATCCAAAAGCTTTCCAAGTACTACTCCTGGTCCATGTACCAAGCTTTGCTTCATGCCACCAAATACTCGCTCAACCAGATGAAGGAGCGTATTTGCGGACGCAGAAACGCACCCAAACAAATCTTGAAGCCCTTCTTTGAAGTGGATGTGCACCTTGATGGACCAGTCTCAACCTTGAGACCATCTCTTGACGACGTGCAGTCAGCCATTAACCGTGCTGCTTCTCACGTGCTCAAATCCACCAAAAAAGTGCAACTTTGGTTCCAAAAGGACCAGCCTGAAGACGAAAGAGAGCCATTCTACAACTGGATTGCCAAAGACAAGGAAATTGTTAAGGTTATCCTTCTTTTGACTGGTTCGATTTAGGGCACCAAGAACTCTGTGAGCAAATTCTTGGAGAGCTTTGCCAACTATAGCTGGCTCTGGACGGACAAGGCCGAGGATTCCCTCAAGAAGTTCAAGAGGGATGAGCCTTCCCTTGAAGACTACGAGGAGAAACTGAAGTCTTTCGAGCAATTTGAGACTCGTATTGAGGAAATTTAGGGAACTCACCAAATTGGAGCTCTTTCTTTGAAGACACACGGTGTTAAGGACTCCCTGAAGAGATACATTCAGAATTGGCGCACTGTGTTCTCCAAGGAGATTCATAAGCAAGCCAAGACGCAGATGGGAGCTCTTGCTGACGACATCAAGCAAATCCGTCTGAAGATCGACAAGGAAGTCAAGGACATCGACTCTTACGGCTCGGTGATCTTGGCTTTGGAAGAAATCCGCAAGAAACAATCAAACATTAACTTCCAGTTTAAGCCCATTGAGGACATGTATGTGCTCATTGAGCACAACTTGCCCAACTTGGATCGTGACGAGCTCGACAAAAAGAAGGACCTGTAGAAGGAGTGGGACGAACTCGTGACCAAATCTTTCGAGGTGAGAGACGAACAGCACCAAGTTTAGGCCAGATTCAAGAAGACCCTCATTTTGAACATCGACCAGTTGGTTGAAGATGTCATCAAATTTAGAGAAGACTTCGTGCAAAATGGACCCATGAAGGCTGACTTGACCCCCGGAGAAGCCCTCAACAAACTCAAGGATTTCAAGGAGCAATTCTCTGTGCACAACAGAAAGTACCACTCGTACAAGGCTGGCGAGACCCTGTTCGCCCTTCCCAACCAAGACTACCCCGGATTGGTCAAGACGCAAGGCGAACTCGAGAAACTCGACAAATTGTACACGCTTTACTTGAAGGTCACCGAGACTACCGCCAAATGGCAAGAGACCCCCTGGCTGGACATCACGGAGGAAGTAGAGAAGATGAAGGAGGGAATTGAGCAGTTCATCAAGGATTGCCAGAGATTGCCTCGCGACGCCAAACAGTTCCCCGCCTACACCGATCTCAAGAAAGAAATTGACGACATGGAAGAGCTTTTGCCTTTGGTTGAAATGCTCGCCGACAGGTCAATTAAAGAACGCCATTGGGAGGAGCTCATTGAGTTGACCAAGAAGGACATTCCTTACACCTCTGAAACTTTCCTGTTGAAGGATTTGCTCGCCGCTGACCTCCTCGCCGTCAAAGAAGACATCGAGGATATTGCTGATTCGGCCAACAAGCAAATGAAGATTGAGAAGCAATTGAGAGAGGAAATTGATGCCTATTGGGATGAGGCAGAACTCGAAATCAAACCCTATCAAGCTTACGATTATCCTTGCACCATTGGTGGAACTGTGGCCGAACATTAGGAGAAGCTTGAAGAGCACCAGATGATGCTTATGCAGATGGCTGCCATGAGATAGGTCACGCCCTTCAGAGTTGAAGTGCAGAGCAAGATTGATCTGTTTGCCTCCGTGCTTGAAACTCTCGAAAAGTGGCTCAAGGTTATGTCCTACTGGATGTCGCTCGTTTCCGTGTTCATGGGCGGTGATATTGCCAAAGATATGCCTGTGGAGTCGAAGATTTTCAAGACCACCGACTCGCAGTGGAGAAAGATTATGGAGCGGGCTGCTGAGCAAAAGAACCTTATCGCTTGCTGCCAGAACGATCTCCTCGTGAACTCGCTCCCCAAGTTGCAAGAAGATCTCGAAATTTGCCAGAAGAGACTTGAAGGTTACCTCGAAACCAAGAGAGGACTCTTCCCCCGTTTCTACTTCTGCTCCAACGCCGATTTGCTCAAGATTCTGTCTATGGGATCTGATCCGCACCAAGTTCAGGACGATTTCGAGAAGTTGTTCGATGCTATTAACCGTGTAACCTTTGACAAGACCGACCGCAGAAAGATCATGTCGATCCATTAGGAGTTCGGTGGATCTCACGAAGACGTCGATCTTGAGGACCCCGTTAAGTGCGGTCTCGAAATCGAGCAATGGCTCTGCCAACTCGAAGCTGAAATGTAGAAGTCTATGCGCGCCATTTGCCAAGCCGGAGCCACTGAGTGCTTCTCACAGCCCCTACTTGCTTTCATTAACAAGTACCAATCCTAGGTCGCTCTGCTCGGAATCCAGCTCATTTGGACCCAGAAGGTCACTGAGTGCCTCGAGCGTCAAAAGGACCGTAACCAGGCCTTTGGAGCTAAAGGAAAAGAAATTTAGGCAATTATGAACGACTTGACCCAACTTTGTCGTGGTGATTTGCCCAACATGCTCCAGAGAACCAAAGTTGAGACCCTTGTCACGATCCATGTGTACTAGAAGGAGCTCTTCACGCGTATCCAGGGAGCCGCCACAGCCGGCAGAATTAAGGAAATTACTGATTTCGACTGGACCAGAAACACTCGTGTCTACTGGAAAGCCGAACAGGGACAGGAAGGTCAAATTGTGATCTCTATCACTGATGTGGACTTCACCTATCAGTACGAGTTCCTCGGAGCCAAGGAGCGTCTCTGTATTACCCTCTTGACTGAGCGTTGCTACACGGCTCTTGCTCAGGCTTTGGGTATGAAATATGGAGGTTCACCTGCTGGACCTGCCGGTACTGGCAAAACTGAAACTGTCAAGGATTTGGGACGTACTTTGGGTATTTTCGTCGTCGTTACGAACTGCTCTGGCGAGCACAGATTCAGAGACATGGCCAAGATTTTCAAAGGTCTGTGCCAGTCGGGCCTCTGGGGTTGCTTCGATGAATTCAACCGTATTTCGCTCGCTACGCTGTCCGTCGTGGCCGCTCAGGTCGAGTCAATCACTATGGCCAAGAAGTAGGGTCTGAAGACTTTCATCTTCCCCACGGACCCCGACAAACCAATCCGTTTGATCCACGCCTGCGCCTACTTCATCACAATGAACCCCGGTTATGCCGGTCGTCAGGAGCTTCCCGAAAATCTTAAGGTGCTTTTCAGAGGTGTCACGATGATGGTGCCCAACAGAAAGGACATTATGAAGGTCAAGCTGGCCTCCGTCGGATACCAACAGTTCGACGGTCTCGATCGCAAGTTCAATATTTTGTACAGACTTTGCGAACAGCAGCTGTCCAAACAACGTCATTACGATTTCGGTCTCAGAAATATTCTTTCTGTGCTGCGTTTCGCAGGTACCGTCCTTCGTGAAGACTCGAAGAAAGCAAAGCAAAACTCGGAAGAATACTTGCTCGCTTCAACGCTTACCACTATGAACATGTCCAAGTTCGTTATGCAAGATAAGTCGCTCTTCACTGAGCTCATCGGTGATATTTTCCCCAATGTTGCCGCTTCAATTAAGCGTACTCCCAACGAAGCTGTCGAAGCTCAAATTCACCTCAAACTTGAGGAGAAGAATCTCTAGAAGAAGGACGACTTCCTTTTGAAGATCATTCAGCTTTACGAAACGTCGACTGTGCGTCACGGATTCATGGTTGTCGGAACTGCCGGTTGCGGTAAGACCACCATCTACAACGTGCTTACTGAGGCTCTCTCCAACGTCGAGGGCAACAACAAGTACTACATCTGGAAAATGAACCCCAAAGCCATCACTGGTACTGAAATGTACGGTGTGATGAACGCTGTCGGCGAGTGGGAACCCGGTGTATTCTCCGAAATTTGGAAAGCGAGAAACGCCAAATCAAACAAGTTCAACAATTGGATTAATTGTGATGGACCTGTCGATGCCATTTGGATTGAGAATTTGAACACTGTCCTTGATGATAACAAGATTTTGACTCTCGCCAACTCGGAGCGTATCCCCATGAGTGACACCACCAAGATGACTTTCGAGGTTGAGAATCTCAGAAATGCCTCCCCTGCTACTGTCTCTCGTAACGGTATCGTTTTCGTGTCCGACACTGATCTCTACTGGGAGGCCCTCATTCACACTTGGGTTGCCGATAGAGTTGACAAGTCTGAGGCTTCGCAGCCGTGCAACCCTGAAGAGGGCAAGTGGGTCAACGCTTTGATCACCAAGTACTTCAAACATAAGAGTTTCGACAATTAGGCTGGCTCGAATGATCCCACCCAAAAGTCCGTTTTCAACTTCATCCGCAAGAATTTCCAATACGTGATGGAAACCCCCGAAGTTGTTCGCATCTTCCAAATGCTCAACTTGCTCACTTCCATGCTCAGCGAGTACACTGAGAAGCGCTAGGAGCAAATCGATCTTGACCTCTTCGAAAAATGCTGGACTTTCTGCTTTGCCTGGTCTATGGGCGGTCTCATGGAAAACGAAGACCGTATGAAATTCCACAAGGAGGTTCTTGAGCGCGTAAACGGCAACTTGCCCTCGATTTCTGCTCAGAGACAGAACTTCGACAAGGAGACTGTCTTTGACTACTACATTAACCCTGACACGCGCCAGTGGGAAAACTGGAAGCCTTCCGAGTGGACTGCCCCCAAGAGACTCGTTTTCTCGCAACTGCTCATTCCTACTCCCGACTCGTAGCGAGCCGAATACATCATTGACAAGATTGCTGCCTTGAAGGAAGTACGCTCTGAAAAGAGAAAGGAACCTGCTATGCTTAACACTTTGTTGGTTGGAGGTCCCGGTACCGCCAAAACTTCGATCATCATCATGAACTCGCAACGTTTGGACGAATCCAAGATGGCCTTCAAGAGAATCAATTTCTCCTACTACACGCAACCCATCAATTTCTAGGAATCCATCGACTCTGAGGTTGAGAAGAAGAACGCGAAGAATTATCGCCCCTTCAACAACAAGAACCTGAACGTTTTCTTGGATGACATCTCAATGCCCGAGGTTAACACTTGGGGCGATCAGATTACCCTCGAAATCACCCGTCAGCTTATGGACCAGCGCGGTTACTACACTCTCGAGAAGGACGAACGTGGTCAGTTCAAGACTATCTCCGGCCTCAGATTCTTGGCTGCCATGAACCATCCCGGCGGCGGTAGAAATGACATCCCCAACCGTCTGAAGAGATTGTTCTTCTCCCTGAACACGCCTCCTCCATCCAACAAGGCTGTCGAGAGTATCTATGGACGCATTTTGACGGAATTGCTTCCCAAGAAGAAATACTCGGAAGAAATCGTGTCCATGATCCCAATGTTGGTCGATGCTACTATCGCACTTTGGGAGGCAACCTCGAAGAGACTGCTTCCTACGCCCACCAAGTTCCATTACAATTTCACTATTCGTGAGTTGGCTCGCGTGTTCGGAGGAATCGCTCGCGTTGCGCAAGCTCACCAATACAAGGTTATTGCTAATCGTGAAAAGCTGAAGGATAAGCCTGATTCGCGCCTCTTTATGGTCGGTCTGTGGCGTCACGAAGCCCAACGTACCTTCGTTGACAAACTTATCACCGAATAAGACAAGAAGACCTTCGAAGATATGCTCGACAAGACTACCAAGGATAAGTTCAGAGAACCTCTTGGATTCGAAGACGAACAACTTTTGACTCAGTATCTCTTCGCTGACTTCATGAGAGACGACATCTATGACGATAACGAAGAACTTGTTGAGGAGGCTCCATATGTGTATGAAGCTTGCCCTTCGACTGAATACATTAAGAAGCGTGCAAATGAACGCCTCGCTCAGTACAATGAGAAATACCCCAACAAGAAGATGGACTTGGTCATTTTCGACGACGCTCTCTACCATTTGTTGAGATTGACTCGTGTCATTAACAGCCCCAGTGGACACGCCATGCTCGTCGGTGTGGGTGGTTCCGGAAAGCAGTCCCTGACTCGTCTTGCCGCCTCCATCGCAAAGCACTTCCAATTCTAGATCACCCTTTCCAAGACCTACAATCAGACTAACTTCTTCGATGATGTGCGATCTTTGTTCGAAACTGCTGGTCCCGGCGGTCAAAACGTCACCTTCCTTATGACCGACTCTGAAATCAAGAAAGAGTCGTTCCTTGAAGCTATCAACTCTTTGTTGTCAACAGGTGAAATTCCCGGTCTTTTGGGTAAGGACGACAAAGAACTGATGCCAATGTAGTGCAAGAATGAGTTCATGAAGGCTGGTTTGGGCTAGAAGGGTGAAGACCCCAACCCTGCCATCTTGTGGAACTACTTCGTTTCGTGCATCAAGGACAGACTTCACTTGGTGCTTGCCTTCTCGCCCGTTTCCCAGAAATTCAGAGAGCGTGCTCAGAAGTTCCCCTCACTCTTCTCCACGTGCTCCATTGATTGGTTCCTCCCCTGGCCCGAGGAAGCTCTCATTTCTGTGTCGACCAAGTTCCTCTCCAAGGTCGAGATCGATTGCAAACCGAACATCAAGCTCGAACTTATGAACCATATGGGAATAGTCCACAAATTGGTTGACGGAATGTGCCAAGTGTACTTCCAACAGATGCGTAGATATGTCTACGTGACGCCCAAATCCTATCTCTCTTTCATTTCTGCGTACCAAGAACTTTACAACAAGAAGTACAGCGCCATTGACTTGGAAGAGCAGAACATTACCAAGGGTCTCGACAAGCTAGATGAGGCCACCTCTGACGTCGACAAACTCAAGGTTGTGCTCGAGGATGAGAACGTCAAACTTGAGGCAGCTACCGAAAGCACCAACAAACTTTTGAAGGAGCTCGAGGTTGAGAACAAGAACGCCGATGTGAAAGCACAAGAAGTCAACGGTGTTACCATCGCTTGTCAAGAGCAGGCCGATTAAATTGAGGTCGAAAGAGCGGAAGCTAACAGAGATCTCGAAGTGGCCCTTCCTTATCTAAAGAAGGCCGAAGGTGCTGTCGGATCCATTAAACAGGCCGATATTACCGAGCTGAAACAAATTAGACAAGCCAAGGACATTGTCAGAATCATTTTCGACACGGTCAACATTCTGTTCATGCGTGAATTGGTGCCCGTATCCCCTAGACAGGTCGAACTTGCCAGAGCCCAACATCAGTTCATCTCTGACTCGTACGACGAGTATGGTTCCAAGAATCTGACTGGTCCCCTCCTTTAGAACTTGCTGACTTTCTCGCAAAACGAGAAGGATTTGATCAACGAAGAGACCATTGAGTTGCTCGAGCCCTATCTCACCCTCAAATCTGAGGAGGGTAAACTCCTTTTCGACCCCGAAATTGCTAAGACCACCTCAGCTGCGCTTTGGGGTCTTTGCACTTGGGCTGCCGCTATGAGCGACTATCACAAACAGTCCAAGATTGTGAAGCCCAAGCTTATCCTTTTGAACCAGAAGACCATTTCACTTCAGGAGGCCCGCGCCAAATTGCAAGCAGCCCAGGAAGAGCTCAACGCTGTCAACGAACTGAAGGCTGAACTCAAGGCCAAGTTCGACACTGAGGTTGCTAAGAAGCAAAAGCTGGCCGATTAGGCAGCTAAGACGCGCAAGAAGATGGACCAAGCCAATCGTTTGATTGGATCTCTCCAGGAGAACAAGGTTCGTTGGATTGAGAACCGCAAGCAATTTGTGCAAACAAAGACCCAATTGGTTGGTGATGTGGCGAAAGCGTGCGCTTTCGTATCCTATTGCGGTCCCTTCAACTACGAGTTCAGAATGCAGCTGACCATTGAGAAATTCCAGAAAGATTTGGAGGCGCGTGGCATTCCCTGCACCGACAACCTTCTCCTCACCGAATTCCTGGTCGACCCCGCCACGGTTGGCCAATGGAATTTAGAAGGTCTCCCCTCGGATGAACTTTCGACCCAGAACGGTATTATGGTTACCCGTTCAACGCGTTATCCCCTCATGATCGATCCTCAGGGCCAGGCCGTCTCCTGGATCAAGAAGAGAGAGGACGAGCTCGTGAAGCGTGACTTCATCTTCACACTCAAGACTAAGGACTTGAAAGACAAGCTGAAGATTCCGCTCCAAGATGGATCTCCATGCATGATTGAGAACATTGAGAACGAAATTGACCCCATGTTCGACCCTATTCTCGAGAAGCAATACATCTAGAAGGGCCGCAACAAGATTATGTTCGTTGCTGACACTGAGATGGACTTCGATGACAAATTCCGTTTGTTCCTCACGTCGCGTCTCGCCAACCCTCACTTCTCCCCCGAACTTGCTGCCAAGACTACCATTATTGATTTCACTGTCACTCAGTCGGGTCTCGAGTCACAGCTCCTCGGTCGCTTGATCGGTAAAGAGCAGAAATCGCTCGAAGATCAGCTCACTCAGCTCCAGGAAGATGTCACCATGAACATGAAGACTTTGGCTCAGTATGAGGCATCTCTTCTTTCGAGACTTGCTGGTGCTTCGGGTAACTTGCTTGATGACACGGAACTGATTGATGTGCTTGCCGAGATTAAGGCCAAAGCCAAGGAAGTCAAAGAAAAGTTGGATGAGTCGGCGGAGAAGAAGATCGAGATTAACGAGAAGAGAGAACAGTTCAGACCTGTGGCTGCCAGAGGTGCTGTCCTCTACTTCTGCATCGTTGAGATGTCCCTCGTTAACTGGATGTACAACACTTCGCTGCAACAGTTCCTCGATCTGTTCGATTATGGTATTGATGCCTCGCCCAAGTCCCAACTTGTCAAAGATCGTGTCGCAAACATCATCGAATGGATGACTCGCAAGGTCTACAGATACATTAATCGTGGTCTGTTCGAAGCTGATAAGACTATGTTCAAATTGTTGATGTGTCTGAAGATTTTGATCAAGGCTGAGAAGCTGGCTGTGGCTGATGTGAACCTGATGTTGAAGGCTGGCTCGGGTATTGACGACCGTAACAAGAAGATTGGCTGGATGAACGACAAGGTGTACCTGAATGTGCTCGCTTTGTCCAAACACAAATTCAATGGCGACTTCAAGGCCACCTTCGGAGATATCATTGAGAAGATTCAGAAGTATGGAGACGCGTGGAAGAAATTCCTTGACGAAAACTCGCCCGAACAGTGCGACATCCCCGACTATCAAGAGAAGATTCTCAATGAGCCCATTGGTGATTTCCTCCAGCTTTGCCTCATCAGATGCGTTCGTGAAGATCGTGCTGTCCTTGCCTCCTAGAACTTCGTCAGAAGTGTCCTTGGAGATGAGTACATGGCTCCTGTCACCGATTCGATTGCCGAGATTTGGGAAGAATCTACGCCCCATAAGCCTGTCCTGTTCTTGCTTGCCCCCGGTTCCGACCCCACCTCCACGATCGATGAGTTGGCTCGCAAAAAGAAGATCTCGACTTTCAAGGTTTCTATGGGAGAAGAGATGGACATGCCTGCTCGTTCCAACATCAAGAACGGCTTCAGAGACGGTTTCTGGGTCATTCTTAACAATTGCCATCTTACCCTCGAATTTATGGCTGAGATGGAAGAAATCCTCAAGCCCAAGGCCGGCCAGGAGGTCCACGAGAATTTCCGTCTCTGGATCACTTGCGAGCCCAACAAAGATTTCCCTCTCGGTCTGCTCCAGATGGCCATTAAGGTCACCACTGAACCTCCAAAGGGTATCTAGGCTGGTATTGCCAGAACTTACTCCACCATGATCAACCAGGACTTCTTGGAAAGAGTCGAGCCCTATGAAAAGTGGAGAAACATTGTCTTTGCGCTCTGCTTCATGCACTCGATTGTTTACGAGCGCAGAAAGTTCGGACCTCTCGGATTCTGCATCCCCTACGAATTCAACGCCTCCGATCTCGAAGCCTCCCTCACTTTCATTGAGAATCACATGACGCAATCTTCGAACTCGAGCATGCAAATCTCGTGGACTGCCATCAGGTACATGGTCTGCGAGGTGCAGTACGGTGGTCGTATCACTGATGATCTCGATCGTGAGATGTTTGCCACCTACGGCGCAATCTGGCTCACTGAGAAGGTCTTCAGCGATCAGACGTTCCACTTTAACCCTGCCTCCGAATACGACTACCACATCCCTGACTGCCCCGAATTCAGCAAATATGCCGAGTTCATCAAAGATTTGCCCCCCAGAGACTCACCGTCCATCTTCGGTCTGAACAACACGGCCGATCTTACTTTCCGCCTCCAAGAATCCCAGAAGATGCTTGACACGCTCATTGATACTATGCCCAAACAAAGTGGTGGCTCGGGTGGCAAGACCAAGGAAGAGGAAGTTAAGGAGAAGCTCGAGTCGGAGCTCATTAAGGCCCTCCCCGAAAACTTCGTCGAACTTGACTACAAGGAGAAATTGTCGGGCATGCCCACGCCCAAGGGTCTCGACCCCAACAAAAATGTGCCTCTCAACGTCTTCTTGCGACAAGAGATCGAGCAGTTCTAATCTGTGTTGAACATTGTGCGCAAGACGATGCATGATATGGTTTTGGCCATTGATGGTACCATTATTATGACTCCCATGTTGGTGGAGTCAATCGCACAAGTCTTCGATTTCCGTGTGCCCAAGAATTGGCTCACTGATCCTTCCGGCGCGGAGATTTCATGGCTCACTCCCACGCTTGGTGGTTTGATTAAGGGTCTCGTCGACAGACACTTCCAATTGCACAGTTGGTTGAATAGAGGACAGCGCCCCGCTTCCTTCTGGCTGACCGGCTTCTACAATCCTTAGGGCTTCTTGACTGCTGCCATGCAGGAGGTGACCCGTTAGAACTCGGACAAGAAGTGGTCGCTCGATTAGGTCGAGCCGAAGACTGAAGCACAAAAGGACACCATTTAGGGAGATGACGGTCGCATTGACAAAGCAATCACGCCACCTTCCGAAGGTGTCTTCATCCATGGACTCTATCTTGAGGGTGCTTCCTGGAACAAGGGACGCTATCTTGAAGATTCAGTCGGAAAAGACCTCTACTTCGCCTTCCCTATTATCCACGTGACAGCTGTTTCGACGAACAAGGACGAAGGAGCGAACAACCGCGCCCCCGTGAACAGCAAAGAAAAGGACTTCGAGGCTTAGAAGAAGACATACTATCATTGCCCCGTGTACAAGTACCCGAAGAGGAATGACAAGTATTTGATTACGCGAGTATACCTCAAGCCCGACGCCACCAACGAGAAGAACAACAATCAGAAGTAGGACAAACAGAACGACGTCATTAGACACGCCTACTAGAATTGGACCCTCAAGGGTGTCGCTCTCCTCTGCACCAAGGAGTGAGTGTCTAAAAAACGACTCACTTTTTTGGTAAACTATGTTTGTAAGGGTGATGAGTGCCACTTTTGCTCGTTCGAATTCTAAAACGAAAATTGGATGAAAATGGAAAGTCTGCTCCAAATGGTTTAAAGAGATTTGGCTGCCACGAAAAGTGGCAAGTTGAAACTTCATTTGTGAAAGATGGCCCAAAATGTCCAATTTTTGCATGAAAACAATCAAAAGAGACTTCTTTGATCCCAAAATGCAACCTATCTGTTTATAAACTTTTTCCCTAAAC
>Ga0129347_1005969_pt1 | contig 11282 bp, 1 predicted proteins | sample CPBNA2_5_FD_105437 | JGI IMG/M metagenome (GOLD analysis project Ga0129347, IMG submission 105437) | Freshwater to marine salinity gradient microbial communities from Chesapeake Bay, USA - CPBay_Sum_20_0.8_RNA2 (Metagenome Metatranscriptome) | ecosystem: Environmental > Aquatic > Marine > Coastal...
GGAAATTGTTATAGTTTGATGCGATTTAGCTATTAACAGTTTCGATCTTGTAACGATTTCTGTTGAGAATTTTGTTAGAGATCTAGATTTCAATTAAATGCCAGTTGTGGCTACTTTAATTGCGATCGACTCCAACGTCTCAGTTTTATAGATCCAGTTGTGGATGAGACTTGTATATAAATGTCTTACACTGTTCATGTATGTTTATTTTATCTTTTGTTCGTTGTTTCCGTTGTACCAGTTGTGGAGGAAATTTGATGATAAAGATTTATGTGTGCGTGTTCTATTGTCTTATATATTGTTTCACTCATACTTGTTTGCTACCATTTTAGTTTCATGCAATTGTAATATATCATTCACGAAACTTCATGTTAGGAATTTTCAATTTAGTTTTGATTAGCACGTTAATGTTTTTGAAAGCGTTGAACAATTGAGGTTGTTAGGATCGCGTAGAGCGGCTCTACGTTGTTACTCTTTCCGTAGAGATTTTGTTATGTTCCGACCCTAGTTAAGCTTTTTGGTGGTTCTTAAAGCCGGCTAGGTTAGGCCCTGCAAAGAAGCTTCATATCTGAAACGCCCTTACTCTGATTCTCGAAGGCGCGCAAGCTACCGGATGATGATGAGTAACATGTTGGCAATGTATTTGGACGTTTGGCAAAGTCATCGTACATTGTAGGGAGATCACTGAAGCACTCAGGCATTCTACATAGCTGTCGGAGTGGCCTGTTACCTGTATCAGCGAAGGTTTAACGTATTAATTAACCCCTTTTCGTGCGAAAAATTCTATTTTGATACCAACCCGGTGAAGATGCTTAATCCACTGTTCCTTTTAGGGGAGCAACATTCTGCGTTTGATCCACCCCTTATTTGTGCGTTGATCTATCAGTATGTGGTACATCTCGTAGTGATGCGCGCATTTAAGGTTTTTCCACCCCTGGTGGCCTACCCCAACCATGATTAATTCTCTTATCAAGCAATCAAAGAGTCAAGACAGCTTTACCACCAAGTCTACTTCCCCTTTGCCTGCTGACGTTCAGCAGTGCTATTCCGACTACATGCAACGTCGGACCCCCAAGAAAAGGCGCACTAAAGCGCCCCGAGAAGTTCCCGTAGTTCGCGGTGAACTTCAAGCTGGCGTAGTTGGCGACCTTGTCGCCGAAGCAGGCGGCGCCGTTATGAACAATCTAGTTCAGTCTGTTAAGGACACTATCATTGGAGGCGACAATGGTCGCAAGAACAATGATCGGCCAGGAGTCGGCTTGCTCGACCCTGTTATTCAATTTGGCAGTTTTGGCCTACTTACCGGTAAGGGCAACACGGGTATCGATTACGGCATCCAAAATATCGGGTACAGTAGGGCCATGAAAACTCGCATTCAACACTATTCGTACGATCAATTTTTGAGAAGGACTTTCCTTTTCAGTACGTTTACACAGACGCCCAATGATGACCGCGGAGCTGTTTTGTACACTTTGCCCATCAACAGCAACATGATACCAACGTCACATATCCCGAACATGGCGGCATTCCGTATGCCCTTTAGTGCACTTGCAGGTTTTTTCTCTTACTACAAACTTGAGATGCGCCTCACTTTCACGCCTGTCGCCACTGTTTTTGACAGGACTACTATTGTTATTGCCATGGCTTATGGTACTGAACAATCACCAACGCTTGAACAGGCATCAAATCAGGAATCGAGGACCCTTGAAATTGACGGTTCAGGTTCATCCTCATCCATAGACATTTCTTATGTCTCTCAGTACCCAGTTTTGAGGGTGCCCCAAGGTGAAGGTTCTGAAGAGTGGGACAGTGAGAACATTGGTATGATTACCGCATCAGTAGTCACCGTTCTCACCAGCAATTCTGGCGTTGTTAACCCTGAGGTGCGTTATATGGTGTCAGCCACTGTGCTTAGCTATGATTTGATGTGCCCATCACAGTCAACCAATACCGAATTGTTGTGTGACCCGAGAACTCTCAAGAATCCACCAATGTTGGTGAGAGCACCACGCCCTATTGATGATGAATACATCCCCAGAGTAGGTGGTCGTATGCAATCTCAAGATGAGAAAGTGCCGACAGTTTATGGGCGCTTGCAGTCTAGTGCCGATACAGGAGCCGGCATTAGTGATGGCAATCAGCTTACGGGTACCATCAAAACCACAAGTGTGGTGAATTCCGCCAGTGTGGGAGGCCCAATGGTACCTACCTATGCCGCCATGATGCAACGCTCAAACATAGTAAGTCCCAGTCTTCAAATTGACCAATTTACTGAGATTGGACCTCTTCAGATTTGTAGCTTTTGGGACTTGTGTTCTAGGCAAGCGCGTCTAGCAATGAAGGATTTTATGTACATGACTTTCACACCTGGCGCTTGCATGAAGCTCAACGTCATCGTTCAAGGTAATCCTTCTGTCAAAGGTGCCTTTGCCATAGCAGTTTATCCTATGACAACCCCTTTAGAAGCGCAGAAAATCGCCACTTCACTGATCAATATCAGTGCTCCCGAGGGAACGTCTATTTTGCAGCTTAACGGTACTAACACTATTGACATTGAAATCCCACTGACTTCAATGCTTGGTGGTCCTGTGCGCCTTGATCGCATCAACGATCGAGCAAATTGTCCTTTCACTGTGGTGTTTTACATGATTACACCCTATCTCGGTACCCCTGACACAAATCCAGTTATGGTCAATTTGCGCACTAGTGTTCACGGTGCCATCCTAAGCACTCCAAAGTTGGTTCCCAATTTGGAGTCATCCGAAGTTGTCGGTTTAGTCCGAGGTAAGTTTCAGTCAGGAGTCATAGATGAAACTGGTGAAACTTACGCTTTGGAACAAAAACCTCAGAGTGATGAGAGTGTTCCTGCTACAACTGCAACTGTACCTCCCGAAGACTTTGAGAAATCTTTGCTCAACAGTATGCGTATGGTCGTTAACAAACAGTGTCCCGAGCTGTCAACAGGCGGACAGAAGGGCGTTTTGTTCCCTTTACACGTCGGTTACTCCGATTTCATTAGCGGTCAAGAAATCAGCGCGACGACGTCCTATCCTGTCACTAAAAATCTGTCGATAACTCCAGGTGAAAGAAACACTACGCCGCAACCGAGTGGTTTCACTACAGATCAATGTGTTTATATGGGCAATTTGCCCGGCGTCTCGTTGCTCTCGTCTTACAGGTTGGTTCAAGCTGACATAACTGTGGCAATCTGGCTCAACACTGTTAGCCAGAAGACTCCTTACGTTGCAGAGGTTATCTATGACAATAGAGTTCTTCTGGGAGCGAAGTACCCTTTGCCAAATATTGATGAAGGCCCTTACAGGCAAGGCAGCATCAGTCAAGGTTACGCTATGTGTTACCCAGGAACCTGGACGATCTTCAATATTCCTTTTGCGTCTAATTTTGGCACTGCGCTAACAGCAACCAGTTATGAGGACATGTCTACTCCAGAATGTTGCCCTTTTGTATTGAGAATCTCATCTCCTTTGAGGAAAGGGATCAATGGAGGCACAGTCACTTCCGTCCCAGAGAGTATGGGTTTTGGACCTGGCACGAACAAAGTTCTTGATATGGACCTTGTTGAGTTTGTGATGTTTGCACGTCTTGGCGAGAACACTACGTATTCAATCCCTTTCCGCGTGCCACACATTTGGTCAAATCCGGAACAACCCGAGGGCAAGTACACTGACAACAGACCTACCGAAAGCATTCCCACCATTTTGGATGTCAAGTGTGGAGTGGCAGGCGCTCCCCACTGGGTTCAAGTCCAGGGCGATATTATCGAGAATGCTGAAAAGGGCTTGTATAAATGTACAGCTGATGCTTTGCCCTATGACCCACTCAACCCGGGTTCGTACTTTGCAAGTAGGGTCATGCAGCATTTTTATGTCTACACTTCTTGTTTGACATATGCTCAATTGAATTCTATTTTTGGCACTTCTTACACTCCAGACACCGTTTTCATCGGCAACGGCATGATGTTTCAGGTAGACACGCAAGATAATTTCTTGCAAATGCCGAGTTTGATTGATGTGCAAATATTGGCCCAGGACCCTGCTGCAGGATCACTGAATCAGGCCTTGACCTCTGACTGCTTTCTTAACGGAGGATATGAGTTCATACCCCCAGGAGTTTTGAGTTCATATACGCCCAGCTTGATTTTGAATGCCAAGGTTTATGCCATTGCCCCGTGGAGGGCAGCTGGTTATATTCCCAAACCTTACAGCGACTACCTGGTTGTAACGGATTCAAAGGATCCCAAAGCTACTCACATTGTGGCTGTTGATTCTGGAGTCCCCTACCAAATCCCCGGTTCAGAGTTGTTTCTTACTGACGTTTACGACATTGGAGGGGGCAACAGGAAAGGATTGTTGAGTGGCTCACCGTTTCTTCAGATCGAAGCGAAAGCTGAGCTGCCCGAGGTTGTTGACGGCAAGGTACAGAGCAGCTTTGATCACGATGCGTTATTACTCGCGGATATTGACATTGTTAAAGGCAAACTTCAAGCAAGGGAAGAGCCTCACGCGAGCGTCCCCGTTTCGAGTTCATCTCATCAGCGCACAAGTTCACAAAAAAACGTTGTCGATTCAAGTGATGAGGAGGAAGATGAAACCGGATCTGATGGTGATGAACCACCAATACGCACGAGAATTACTGACTGTCGACAAGCTGCTGAACAGGCAGAGCATACGGAGGAACCAACCCGAGGTTGGTTTGAGAGACTATCATCATCTTGGTTACCAAAAGGACCACTTCCTACTTTGGAAGATAGCAAAGAAGAGAGTGGAACCCACGATGACGCTCTTTCAGAGGCACATTCGTTACATGCACCTGACGATATTGTTGACAACGGCCGCAAGCACGCTCAAGAAGCTTTCTACAGTGACTCACGCGAACAGAAACAGGCGGAACCACCACTGAGGAACAAATATGAGCAAGACGAACGCGAGTTGGGTGAAAAAAGGAAACAGCGCTCCGACAATTTATGTTCGCGTATTATTGATATGGCCACTTCATGGAAACGTTCTGTGTGCGACAAGTCCGTGAACCTTTTCCAGAAGTTTTGGGCTGCACCTTCAACCATGATACAAACCATGTTTGGCGAGCTGACTAATTTGATCAGCAAAGCCTCCTCCACAGCAGTTGATGGATTGATGGGCTCGTTAATTGATCCCATCACCGCTTTCAAAAATTTCTTCACAACCCACCTCGCAAACGTTCCTGTGTTTGTGATTGTAATCCTTGTTGTCTTTGTTGTGTCTGAGCTTTGCAACACCGATTACATGAAAACACGTGTACTCCCTTGGCTGCTAGCACCTCTTGCGAAATTGGTTGGTGCTGTTTGTGGCAGTCTACCCATTGATGACGTCGATGTTTATAATGGCTGGTTTTGGGATTCTTTTAGATCAGTCAGGGACAAGTTTTCTAAGGGTTACAATTATTGCGTTGGTATGTTCAGAAAGAAGAAATACGCTGACAATGAGATGGGTCTGGGTGAGTTTTTGGATGATACCAGTGAAATACCTGAGGACGTTGAGGAAGTTCCCAAAGAAACTTTTGGCACGAAGTTGTCTCATTGGATATCGGTCCTGGTTGACTCATTCTCTTTGCATACTGTGCAAAAATACTTGGGACGTGCAGCTCTTTCCGCTGGCTCAACCTTGTCACTTATGGTTTGGTTGGAAAAAAGGTTCACAAGTGCAAACAGAATGCTTGACTTTTTTGGCAAACTTGCACCATCATGGTACACCTACATAGCTAGCAAGTTTGTGAGCAAACATAGTCCTGCACTTATCGAGATTCACAAGAATTTGGAGTATCTCGAGCAGGCTATTTATGCTGGGGTAGGGTCACCCTTCCTGAAGGACGCTAAAGAACTTGTGATGCGCCATATTTCGGAAGTCGTTAGATTTTCAAACGTCTATGGTTACACACTCGGACCTGTTGATCGGCAGTTCCTTGATAAGATCATAGCGCAGGCCAAGCGCCTCGAATCCCAGCTACCTAACGACAGCAGAGCTAGCTGTCTGAGGGCCCAACCTGTTATGTTGGTCATTTGTGGGGAGCCAGGCATTGGGAAAACTTGCTTTATGAATTGGCTTCTTGCACGATTTGCACAAAACCCGAGTGACATTGCCCGGATAAACATCATGAAGGACTCTAGACTTGAATCTAACATGTACAATGGCCAATCTGTGGCGGAGATTTCCGAGCTTTTTTCGACAACGTCAAAGGAGTCGCGCGACGATCAAATCGCATTTATCTTCCGGTATTGTGAAAATTCCCCGAATGTGGTGGATTCAGCTTTCACAAAGGGTGAAGTCAGGTTCGAACCATTTTTCAGCGCGTCTACGACCAATTACAACTGGACCTTGCCTATATCGGAGGTCACCGACATTTCAGCTCTCCTCAGACGACTCTTGATAGTTAAATTTAGAGTCAAGGACAGTCACCGCGACGGTCCCAATGTCAAAATTGACACCGCAAATTTTTCGCACCTCGAGGCCGCAATCGTTGTCGACGCTAAGATTTGTGATCCTTCCAAGTCCAGGGTCGGTGCCGACCGGGAGTTTAGTTGGCCGGGTGCCACCAACAACAACCCTGTCAGGGTGGGCAGGGAGATCGGAACCGATCGTGTTAAACTTTCCAATGGTGTTTCTTGCAACGTGCGCATGGAGGTCATGGAGGTTGTTGATCTTGTGAATCATTGTATGGATGCTCACAAGAGAAATCTGAATGCACTATTGAGTGTTATCAGAGGTGCTTCAGTGCCCGTTGACACCTTTGCAAGAGACGTCGACAAAATCTTTTCGAAAGATGCTATAAGACGTACCACCATATGCAAGGCTCTTATCAAGACCGCGTTGTTAGAGTATATCACTTATGATGCCGCAAAGGCGGCCCCCACTGTTGGGGAGTTGCTCGATTTTATTCTCGGTCACAAGGTTAACATGACTTGTTATCTCGGTTATGCAGAGGGCAATTCAGTCGACCAGCGCAAGAATTATGGTTCAATGAGTTCCAAATTTGAAAATTCACCACTCAAAAATGATAACAGTATGGACTACGATAGGCTGTTGCCATTGTTCGGTGAGTTGGACAGACACGAGCTAGGTTATTGTCTACAAAAACTTCGTACTGTGCCTCATGCTGACCTCGACAATAGCAAAGTTTCTTATCATGCTACGCAGATGTCCTACGATGATATCGTCAAGGAGCTCATCGAGCAAAACGATGGTGAGCAACCTTTCTTGAAGCAATATCTTTTGAAAGATTTGCTGCCCGACAATCGTAATATTCACCAGTTCAGAATTGTCCAAAAACGGGAGCCTGACTTTTTCGGTCTTGAGAAGAAACATGACTGTTCTTCTCATCCAGATGCTCCTTGTAGAAGGCAAGGCAAATGGGTTGCCGTGAAGAAAAGTCAGGCCTATTGGATGGAGTTTAAAGAGCGAATGTGTGCCTTTTGCTCTCTCATGAGTCTTGGCCGTGATGCCGTTCCGTTGCCTTATGGTGCGCTGGCACCCGAAAACGATTTCGAATACACTATTCGCGCAAGACCAATATTCAACCCCTTTTCGCACGGCTTCTGGTGTAGAAACCGGGCTGGCTGTGATTGCTTCAAGAGAAACGCAAAAGTAGGATTAGGGTCACATTTGGCAGCGCTTGCTGGCACTGCCATGGATCACCCCTATTTAACGATGGGACTTGGTTTCCTGTCGTGGCGCATTGCTTCAAATGTCTTGACTACTTGTAGGACCGTCAAGGCAGTGATGAATACGATGCTCGACACACGTGTTGAAGTTGAACCAGATTTTGAACCACCGCGCAGGCCGTATCTTGGCGGACAGATGAGAGCAGATGTCCATATTGACAGGACTGACCCATTCAAACTTGAGTACGTTTTCGGCTTCGAGACGGAAGATTTTTCGATCGAGAAGATACACGAAATAATGTTTCAGTACATGAAGGAGGGGGCACATCCGTCGTTATATACATGTGCCAACGATATTATTGAACGTGCTGCTCAGTTTTATGACATTCCTCAGGAAGACTTGATTTCAAGTTTCTTGATTTACGATGTGGTGAAGCAACAGCGCGTGTCCAGTGGTCTTGTCAACATATTGGGCGAGGCCATAACCGTTGACAGACTAAAAGCTTATGTTCGCGGCATCATCAGGTTTTACCAGGAGGATCAAAAGGAAACAAGAGAGTACCTTAATTCACTCGAAGAGGAAATCGGCGAGCTTCAGTCAAGGAGCGGGAAAAACAGGAAGCGTGCTGTCGTCCGCAGGGGCAGGAAACCAGCCTTGGTCGATGGTCGTCTCCAAAGCCAACCCGCCGATTGCTATGGTATTACAAAAATTCATGAGGTACAGCGAGTTTTTGAAATGGCACAGCCGCGCGTGTGGGAAATTCGCGTGAAGCCCAAAAATGCTGCAGTTTTCCAGAGAGCTTTTGGCATTGATGTCGGCATGCGGCAAATACTTATTCCACTTCACATGACCGCGAGCGAAGATGCAACCATGTCTGGTCGTGGTGATTACAATCCTATTGCTGACACATTTGAACTGATCACTACCGACAGCCAAAATCGTGACACAATTATGACGGTTGGCAAATCACAAGTTTCAAGTATTCGCTCAATTAATGGCAAGATCAATATTGATGCTGGCATGGTTGATTTGGGCAATGGTCCCGGCACCAGGAAAGCCTTAGGGTTGTTCATGCGTAAAAACGACCTCCTTGAGAGGATAACGTTTTCAGACGTGCTTTTGTTGGCCGGAAAAACCGTTATCAAGATTGGACAGGTGATCATTAAACCTGACCGAACCACTGCAATGGAGAGGATAGAAGGCAGTCCTTTGAGGTACATTCACAGTGGAGTACTGTTGTATCGTTCGATTGGGATTGATATGACAGGATTTTGTGGTTGTCCATATATGGCTAGGCATCAAGGAAACTGGTGGATCATTGGCATTCATTCAGGTATTCAATACGACCTCACAAAGTACGGCCTTGAGAAGGGTGAGTACCAGGTCGGCGTTTTGCTTTGCCAGGAAACTCTCGAAGAGACAATGCCAGTTCAAGGGCCCAAGGTGGCTTTGAAGAGCAACCTTCCTGATTTCTTTGAAATTGGAGGGTTGAACGATGAAGTCAAGTACAACCCCGAAAATAGAGTTGTTGAGGATAGAGCGTTCTGTAGCGTCGGTTCTGACACTAAGGCTTTTCAAGACTCGTACAACAGACGAGGGTTGGAGCCTGTTGCTCAGTATGCTGGTAGGTGTGATATTCCCAATTTAGTACGTCAGAAGACTGGCATAGTCAAAAGTCCAGTGGCACATTTGACTGGCAATGGAGACAGTTATGCCATTGCTTTCCAAGGTGACGAGAAAGTCACGAGCAGAGACATGGCGTGTTTGGGATTGGATAGAACTACTTACACTGGCAGCGGCATGCCCGGTGAAGCTTACACCATCATGAATGACCATTTGCGGTCTATTATCGTTCAAAATCCTCCTTCAGAGCCGATCAAAGATTATGTTACCCTGTTTGAAGTTTTAAACGGTAGTGTTGCCACTGGCCTCACTGTCGACTTCAGTAGCATTTTGACGTCTCAGAAGGTATTTGAGGGCACGCTCCCGTTTGGAGGAGTCGATGGCTCTGCCTCTGCTGGTGTACCGGGCAAAGGTTTTAAACAGCGTGACTTTTTGCGAGAGGAGATCATTGACAATAAACCCTGTCGAGTGCTTGACACCGCGACCCCCGAAGGACGTATTGCTGAACGCGTACTTGCCAGGGTGCTTGAACGTTTGAACTCTGGAGAAACTGTCGCCATGATATTCAGAGTCGTGCTCAAAGATGAAGCTTTGAGCATTTCCAAAGTCAAGGAATGGCTTACAGATGTCTTTCCGGATGAGGAGTACATGGCGAAAGGCGGGAAAACGCGCATTATTATGTGCCTTTTCTTCGTGTACAATCTCGCACTGAAGATTTTTATGATGCCTGTATTGACTTATTTAAAGTCTCTTGGTGTCAAGATCGGCTGGGTCACAGGTAAAAATCCTTATTCACCTGACCTCGAGCAGATCATGCAGGAGTTTTTTAGTGAGATGTACAGAGACTCTCCTAGAAGCCGGTTTCTGGGTGCTGACGTGTCTGACCAAGAGAGCAGAATTGATACAAATACTATTTCTGGTCTTATTGGTTTGGTAGATACGGTTTACAGTGTCCAGCGACATGTGTGGTCTCACAAACGTGGTGATGTCTGGGCTAAGTATCGAGATTCGCTGAGACTCCGCCCAGGCAACCACAATGGAGTTGCGCGGGTTGCCGCTATATCCTCCACTTTGCCCTCGTACAATGTGATCGGCAATGAGGTCTTTTACTTTTGTCTGAGGAATCAGTCAGGAAGTTTTCTGACTTCATTTATGTCCACTTATTACACCATTGTATCGGAGGGTTATTCCCTTTTAAAGGGTCACAAACTTGCGCTTGATTTGGTGAGAGATTCACGGTACGCCAAGAACCATGATCTTACCTACAAAAATCCTTTCAGTCTGCGCTCGGTTAGGTTTAGTGGTGATGACCAAGTTGTATGCTATACTGGTGAATTGTTGAGGCTTTATGCTGATGCAAATCGCGTTTTGGCTACAATGCCAGCTACTCGACGGCGTCATTACCCAGTACCATTGGAGCTTGATGCTGAAGCTTCTGAGCCGCGCTGCGCCGGTTCTATGCTTCAAGCGTGCAGTTTGTTTTATAGTGGTTTACCTCTTGCTGATCCTGATCACGGAGGCAATTGCAATTTTACCACTTTTGACAAAACCACTTTCTTGGCAAATTATATGACCGTAAACCCCAAACTATCAGCGATTTTAGCTGAGAGGGGTGTTCGAGTCGATTTGTTTGCTCGGTTGCAAGACAGCAGCAAGCAGAAATGCCTTAATTTTGTAAGGGCAGCTGACGGCGACGATTTGATGGCTCCACTGTGTCAGAATTTCAACACAGCTTTGGAACTCACGTTCACAGCCGGTCCTGATGAGTTTGAACTCTTCAGGAACGATTTGATTGACATGCTCCAGTGTGTCGGTGTCCAGTTTCCGTTAGTCACTTTTGAGCAATGTTTGGATAGATTTGTATCCAGGGATTATGTCCTTGGTGATGAAGACAATATCTTTCCTATTCACTAATTTCGTTGGGGAACTAATTGGTGCTCACAATTTTCATTTCATTTCGTTTCATCAGTACGTTTTGAATGCACTTATGACGCGACACAGCAC
>Ga0129347_1131157_pt1 | contig 11223 bp, 17 predicted proteins | sample CPBNA2_5_FD_105437 | JGI IMG/M metagenome (GOLD analysis project Ga0129347, IMG submission 105437) | Freshwater to marine salinity gradient microbial communities from Chesapeake Bay, USA - CPBay_Sum_20_0.8_RNA2 (Metagenome Metatranscriptome) | ecosystem: Environmental > Aquatic > Marine >...
CTCAAGAACAACGAGTATTAGCAGATAGGTGTAAAGATCCAGCATTATTAGATTTTTATCAAAATGGAGATGGTGACATGCATTGTCTTATAGCAAGAAGAATCTATCCAGAACTTAAAGACGTGTCTACTGATAATATTAAAGCGCATCATAATGATAAAAGACAATTCGCTAAAATTATTGGATTTACTTTGAATTATGGTGGTGGAGCATACACAGTTGCTGAAAGATTACAAATCCCAATTGAAGAAGCAGAAGTACTAGTAAATAATTATTTTAAAGGGTTTCCGAAAATGACTGCTTACTTTAAGTATGTCACAAAAGAAACAATGAAAAATGGTTATATTTTAATTGATAAGATAAGTAAAAGAAAAGTTTATTTATCAAATCATGAGGAATTTAAAGCATTAGATGCTTTAACTAAAGAAGAAGGTTTTTGGGATAGTTACAGAGCTAATAAACAAGCATATAAAACTGAAGTACAACGTTATTTTATTTTAAAAGGAGAAATAGAACGTGCTTCTCAAAATTACCCTATACAAGGAACTTCAGGCTCTATTACAAAACTTGCAGGTATATATTTGAAAGAAGAACTAATAAAACAAAATTTATATGATAAAGTGTTAATTGTAAACATTGTTCATGATGAAATTGTTTGTGAAACTTCTCCAGAATATGCAAATCAAGTTTCTGATATACTGTCTAAAGTTATGGAAAAAGCAGGTTCTATTTTTTGTAAAACAGTTTCAATGCCTGTAACTGCTAAAATTAGTAAACATTGGACACATTAAGATTCTGCATTTAGAGAACAGAAGACACAGTAGTGAAGCTATAATACATTCGGTAAAAGGTAAAGGTTAGCCTCAATTTGTGTATATAATAACCTCGAAAGACCCGAAGCTGTGTCTTTTTAAATATTTAAATTATGACAATACAAGAATTTTTAAATAAATGGGGAACTAAAGATATTCCTGATATGCCTGATAATGTAGCTGACATGTTAATGGATGACCATTTTTACTACATTGATTCACATGCACAAGGATGGTTCATTAAAAAAGAATCTACATTAGATACTTCTGAAGAAGAAACGATTAGAAAAGAGTTATATTATTTAAAAGAATAATTATGGAAGAGCAATTAATTAGTTTTGAAACAGCTAAATTAGCTAAAGAAAAAGGGTTTGATATACCACAATTATATTTTTATATAGATGGTGAAATATCTTGGAAAGTAGATAACACTAGATGTAATAATCGTTTAGAAACAGAATTTTCAGCACCAACTCAATCATTACTTCAAAGATGGTTAAGAGAGAAACATGGTGTAGATGTTATTGTATTACTTGCTAATACCAGTAAGCACTGTTATATTGGGGAAATATGGCAAACAATAAAAAATAAACCTGTACATAGTTTAAATTTATCTGATTCTAACACTTATGAAGAAACACTAGAAAAAGGATTACAAGAAGCATTAAAACTTATAAAATGAAAAAATATAAACTTATTAAAGAATACCCAGGTAGTCCTAAGGTATGTACTATTATACAACCAGATAATTGCAATTCTAATAAATATTATGCTCCTGGACTCAGTGAGTTTGCAATGTTAACTCAAAATACATTAGATAAATTCTCTGAATTTTGGGAAGAAGTGATTGAAAAAGAGTATGAAATTTTAAGTCTTTATGCTAATGACAATATATTCAAATACATAGGAAATAAAAAATGGCAACGAGTTTCAACTGAAAATGAAACTTATTATGATTTGAAAGTCGGAGAAACTTATGCTGCAACACCTTTAGAAATTTATTCAGTAAAAAGATTATCAGATGGGGAAATATTTACTGTTGGTGATAAAGTAGATTCTATAGGAAAAATTAAAAGTTTTCAATTAGAAGATTGTCATGATATTTCAGTACACGGGAAAGATTATTTAGATTCATTAAAATATATTCAACATATTAAAAAACCATTATTTACAACAGAAGATGGTGTTGATATTTATGAAGGTGATGAATATTATATTACTTGGAATTTAACTGATATTCACAAATTAATAGCAGGAGACGCTAGATGTAGTGCAGTATTAGCAATTTCACAAGCAATAGATACTCAACAAGAAATAAAATTTTCAACAAAAAAAGCTGCTCAAAACTATATTAAACTTCATAAGCCTTGTTTAACTTATCAGGAAGTATTAGAAATTTTTGATAAAACTTGTTCTAATTCTAGCATACGAAATGATTTTAAAACAAAATTAACTAAATTAATAAATACTAAAATATGAAAATACACATTGTAAATGAACATAGCGATTCATATTCTCATTCGTATTTAAAATTGTTTCGCTCGTTTGAACCTAAACTTGAAAAACACTTAACTCAAGCAGATTTAGTTATTTTTACAGGTGGAGAAGATATTACTCCTTCTATGTATCAACAAAAGCAAAATTCACGTTATGTAATTCACACTAATCCTCAACGCGATATTTATGAATTAACTGCTTTTAAAACAGCGGTTAAAAAAGGAATTCCTATTTTTGGTATTTGTAGAGGTGCTCAATTATGTTCAGTAGCTTCAGGAAATAATTTAATTCAACATATTAATAATCACAATGGTAAACATTTTGTTAAATTAAATAGTCCTATTTTAATTGATAATTCTGAAACTGATTTAATTTTACTTCCGGCTTCTCATCATCAATTAATGTTACCAACTAGAAACGATGTTGAAATTATAGGTACTGCTTATAAAGTAGATGATCCGTCTTCAAAAATAGCAACTTTAGCTTGTACAGAATCTGAAGATAATATAATTAATAACCAAGAAATAGCTGAAGTAGAAATAGCTTGGTTTAAAAACACTAACTCTTTAGGTATACAACCTCATCCAGAATGGGAAACTAATGCTAATTATGCTTCTGAAATAGTTAAACAATTAGTACTAAAAACTATTTTAAAATAAATTAGATTTTAATAGTGAGAGAAAAAATACAAGAACAAGCTTTAGCATATATAGAACAACATAATGGACATGGTTTACTTAATTTAGCACCTAGAGTTGGTAAGACTAAAATTGCTATTGATTATTTAAAGAACCACCCTGAATATAAAAAAATTTTATGGGTATCTCCGTCTGTAGAAATGAGAGACACAGACGTGCCTAATGAATTTAATAAATGGAAAGCAAAAACTATTTTTAAAAAAGTTAATGTAATCCATTGGTCATCTTTAAATAAAGAAAATTGCAGTGACTATGATTGTATTATTCTAGATGAATATCATTTAATTACTCCTAATAATAGTATAACTTTATCAGGTAAGATATTAGGGTTAAGTGGTACACATCCTGTTGAAGAAGATAAATTAGAAATACTAAAACAGCTTGGTCTTAAAGTTATTTATAAATTATCTATAGATGAAGCTGTTAAATATGGTATCGTAGCTCCGTATGAAATTAATATTATTGAATATTATTTAGACGATGTTAAAAAAGTAATAGATGCAGGTAATGCTACAAAACAGTTTAAAACAACTGAATACAAGCATTATCAGTATTTATCAAACAAAATAAATCGTATAATGTATTCTGGTAAAAAAGTACCTGCTTTTTTATATATTAATCGACAAAGAGCTTTGCACACTTATCAATCTCGAATGAATGTAGCTCGTGAAATTTTAAAACAAGTATCAGGCAGAACTTTAATTTTTACTTATCAAATTAATCAAGCAGAAGAACTATGTAAACATACTTACCATAGTCAAACTGATGATACACATTATGTTAATTTTCAAAAAGAAAAGTTAGACCGATTGGCTTTAGTTAATATGGCTTCAATTGGTACTACATTTCATAACATGGATAATTGTGTAATTGTAGGTACTAATTCAAAAGCTAAAAATTTTGAGCAAAAGTTCTGTCGAATTCTCATTCCTAGAGATAATTATGTAGCTAAAGTGTATATAATATGTGCTTTAGGTACACAAGATGAAGCTTGGGTTTCAACTGCAGTTGCTAATTTAAATCCAAATAATATTAATTATATTAATTTTAAAAATTTTGTAAAGTAATGTGGAAAATGAGATCTGGCTTTAGTGCCAAACAATTTGATATGTTTGTCAATCATTTCTTTTACAAAAATGTAATTGAAAATTACGATCCTTTTAAATTATTTGTATGTCCTTACAGTGTGTGGTTTTTTTTAGAATTCCCTAATCAATTTTTACATAAAGCAAAAGGAGATTCTTATACTACAATGTTAAGATCTAATTCGACAATAGAAGTTAAACGTACAGATAATATATATGGAAAATCACAATTCTTGGATACTAAAACAATTAATAAGTTAAAATTACCTATTGTAGATGAAGATACAATTAAAACTATATTTAGTTTTAAATTTAATGATGGTTCTCCAGCAATATTGTTGTATCCTGATGACATAGTTATAAAAAAATTTCAAGTAATTGATGATAATAATAACATGCGTGATTTTAAAGAAATCGAGGACAAATATAAACCTTTATTAAGTTTAATAATAAATGGGCAAATACGATTTAATTGATATTTGTAAATTACTTAGCGAACAGTATGATTTAAAAGAAGTTTCGCCTGAAATTTTAAAATTAATTATATTACGTGAATTTAAAATTAATGTCAATATTGACAAAATTAAAACTATTCAAAATGAACTATTTAAAACGTAACGTTAACTACAAAAAACATAAACCTGTAATTGGTTTATACGCAGATTCATTTAACGGTAAAACAGGTGCTACAACACCTTACATGAATTTTGCAAAATTATTTGGTAAAGTAAAATTAATTACTACTGAAGACACATTTGAAAATATAAAAGACACTTGTGATGTATTATTAGTACCTGGCGGTGCAGATGTTAATCCAATGCGTTATGGAGAAGCTCCTCATGATACTACATCGAGAACTAATGTACATTATGAATGGATGGATCTAAATATTTTAAAACCTTGGTTAAAAGAAGGTAAACCTACAATAGGTATTTGTAGAGGTTTTCAAACAATTAATGTACTTTTAGGAGGTACTTTGTTTCAAAATATTAGTAATCATGTACAATCTAACAGTCGTAGCAGTTTAACTGACACAATGTTAGTATCAATTCCTAATGCACCTGATGTAGAATATAGAGTAAATACTTTACATCATCAAGCAGTTAAAGATATTTCAAATGAATTGTTACCTATTGGTTTTTGTCCTGTTTATGAGAATTGTGAAAGTTTAGAACATACTGATAAATTGTTTATAAAACCTTTTAGCCATCCTACTAAAACAAATCCAGATAATAAACAAAATTATTATTCGATTTGTGAAGCTTATGTAGGTAAAACAAAACCAATATTTGCAGTGCAGTATCATCCTGAAGAAATTAATTGTCCTTTTGCTATTGAAACAATTGATAACATGCTTAATACATATTTTACATAAAAATGAGTGCATGTGGAAAATGTGTTGGAACAGGTCAATTATTTGATGGTTCTAATATTACTTCTTGTGATTGGTGCAATGGTACTGGTCAAAGTATAGTAGAATTTAATCCTATTGGCGATGATAACGAATTTGACGATTAATTTAGAATTAATTAATTTGTTAAATTTAACTCCATCTGCATATGTACTTTTAAGCCTAATTAATCAAGGAGAATCTATTAATTCTGTGCAAGTTTTTCCACAGGATATAGACTCCTTGATTAAAAAAGGTTTAATAACTTCTGATTTAAATTTAACTAAAGAAGGTAAATCTTTATTTAATACTAATTATGATCAGATGTGGGAAGAATTTATTCAGTTGTTTCCAAAAAAAGTAGGTAATAGAGCGTTACATACTAAAAAAGATAAAACAAAAGAATTATTAATTAAATTTCTAAAATCAGGTGTAGAATTTAGTGATATTATATCTGGTTTAAAACAAGAAATTTATATAAGAGAAATAGCAAGTAAAACAGGTGAGTTTATACCTGCATGGAAAAATTTATATACTTATGTCTACAACAAAAGTTGGGAAGAATATTTGGACAATGACTCTACCCAATTCTACGAAGATCAGTCCTTTCCTGATGACCTTATTTAAAGATTCTAAAACTGTTTTAACAGAAAATAAATATTTAACAGAATCAATGTGTGGAGATTCTTTTATGAGAAACATAGAATATTTATTTAATGCAAAGCAGCCAATTATAATTAAAGTATCTCACACATCTAATATTCATTACAAAAAAAAATTAATTAAAACTATTTTAAATTTAAAATGTAATGATAAAGGATTTATTTTAAAATATTCTTCTCTGAGAGAAACAATACTAATATTTCGACTAATACGAAGTATTTTAAAAATTCCAAATTTATCTAAAAAATTAGTTGATTTATACATTGAATTTTATCAAAAATATAATTTACAAGTTTTTCCATTAATGACTTGGTCGTTTCCAGTTATTACAAGCGATACAAATTATATAAATAGATTTATTTGGGATAAAAATTATACTTTAAATGAGATATTATCAATAGTAAAAAACGATAATTATAACATGATTCCTCTAAGAAATTACACTACGCAACTAGATTTACATCGTATTAGTACATATATGTATACAGGTGTAAAAACTGCACGTATTTTAGAAGCATTAGTTAAAGAATCTAGTTTTAAAAAAGGTTGGGCTATTACAGGTAAATTTAAAAAACAAGAAGGATTAATTGTCAAAACAGATGATAAATATGTTTGGCTAAAGTTTGAAAACAATTCTCGTAAATATAAATATCTTAAAGAAAACGTCAAATGGCTATTTTAAATAAATTAAAAACTAAATTAAGTTTAAAAAAAACAGTACAAAATGTAATTCAATCTGTAAAAATTGAACGTTTAACTGATTTTGAACATAATTATAAAGTTAAAATTGTATGGAAAGATGACTATACAAGTACTTTTAAAATATGTGATACAAGCAATTGTAAAGTAGCACTATTCTATCAAATTGGAGCTATAATTGATAAATTAATGCATTATGACATTTCTTTTAATCAATTTTTAGAATATTTATATAAAAACTATAATTTAGATTCACGGAATTGTGCTGTACAATTTTCAATTACTGATAGTTTAACAGGCAATCCTAGATGTAATTATTTAAAAAATACTTCTGATATACTAAGTTTAAATACATTACATACTGGATATGGTGGAAAACCAGTTTATTTTTATATTATTGGTGCACATGTAAATGAAAATAATTATTTAGATACTCATAAAAAATTGCAAAAAGACAGAAATGCAAAGTTAAAACAACATTTATCTTCTTTACCAACAAACACTAAAACAAAAATATATGAAATAATAGGTGAGCAGTTTATTTAATGAAACTTTAAATCATATTATCCGAAATAAAGAAATAAGAGAAAGGGGTGGATATAATTCTATTCCTTTTTCTTTTTCTAGATTGAATAATTATGTACCAGGAATAATAAAAGGAGTACAATATTTAATAACAGCTAATTCCGGCGTTGGTAAAACACAATTAGCTAAATTTATGTTTGTTAATACTCCGTATAAATTTGTACAGGAGCATCCTGAAGCAGGAATGAAATTGAAAATATTATATTTTGCGCTCGAAGAAAGTAAAAAAGAATTTATGTTTGGACTTATTAGTAATCGATTAAAAGAAGAGTATAATATTTCAATTCCTGTAAACAAATTACAAAGCTATTCTACAGACCCAAATGATGTGCTAAGTGATGATGTCATAAATAAAATTCATGCTTGTGAACATTATTTTAATGCACTCAGTGAAAATTTAGAAGTTATAGATGGCTTATCAAATCCTACGGGAATTTATAAATATGTTCGTAATTATAGTAGACAAAATGGTACACATTACTATTATAATTATAAAATAGATAGAAATAAAAATAACCCAATTACAGAAGATGAATATCATAAATTAACAAATAATTCTGATTATGCTTATTCGCACTATCAGCCTTTTAATCCAAATGAATATGTAATTGTAATTTGTGACCACTTGTCGTTATTACAAGTAGAAAACGGTACAAATACTTTGCACGAAACTATGACTCGAATGAGCGCAGAATACGCAAGAAAACAAATTACAAAACATTTTAATTATATATTTGTAGGTGTACAACAACAAGCTGCAGAAAAAGAAAAATTGTTGTTTACAAATACAGGTACTAACATTGAGCAAAAATTAGAACCAAGCTTAGATGGTTTAGGTGATAATAAATTAACTCAACGTGATGCTTTAGTAATATTTGGATTATTTGCACCTGATAGATACGGAATTAAACATTATCAAGGATACAATATAGGTAGATTAAAAGATTCTTTTAGAACACTGATTATTTTAAAAAATAGAATGGGTATGCCAAATTTAAGATTACCTTTATATTTTGATGGTGCTACTAATAGATTTGAAGAACTACCTAAAATAATGTCTGAAAATGATTATGAAAGATATACCTAAAGTTATCGCAGTGTGTGGAGGAATGCACTCAGGTAAAAGTGAAGTAACTAAAATACTTCAACATTTATTACCAAATCATAAAATTGATATGTTTGCATATCCTTTAAAAACATATATATCTGCTTTAACAGGTGACAACATAGAAAAATTAGAAAACAATAGTTATAAATCAGAAAAACATTCTTTATTAAACATTGCTCCTAGAGAAGCTATGACTAAACTTGGTAAATTTACAATGGAAAATTATCAACCAAATGTGTTCATAGATGCATTATTTAAACGCAATAGTGACAATAAAGTAATTATTACTGATTTAAGAATGCCGGAAGAATTGGAAATGATTAAAAAACATGGAGGCTATGTTATTAAAATAATTAGATATTTAGACTTGAGATTTCCTAGTCTAAAAACATTTGTACATCCTACAAATAGATATAATTTTAATGACGTGGCGTTAATGTTTGACCATCCAACATTGTATGAAAGATTAACTCACTATACTGAAAATCAAATTGAAAGTATAGAAAGTGATATAACTATTGAAAACAATGGTACATTAGAAGAACTTGCACAAAAAGTTAAAAATATATGGATTTAAAAAAACAATTTGGAGATTGGTATCCTATACTTAAAGATATAATAGAAAGTGACTATTTTCAAGGAATTCCTAAACAATTAGGAAAAAATTATAATCCAAGTAAAGAAAATATCTTTAAAGCTTTTAGATTATGCCAATTAAAAGACTTAAGAGTAATTATTTTAGGTCAAAATCCATATCCTGATAAAAGACATGCTACAGGTTTAGCATTTGGTATTGCACATGATGCATACGATATACCTCCTTCATTACAAAACATTTCAAAAGAACTTGAATCTGATTTGTTTGACGGAGCACCTTATTTTACATTTGATCATACATTAGAAAATTGGGCAAAACAAGGTGTTTTATTATTAAACACTGCTTTAACAACTTCTACTAATGTATCTGCAAATGTACATAAGCAACTTTGGGATCCTTTTATTAAAAAAGTATTTCAAGCAATGCAGGAAAAACATACTGGTTTAGTATTTATTTTATGGGGAAATGACGCTAAAAGTTATAAACCTTTAATAAATAAACATCAGTATATTATAGAAAGTGCGCATCCTTCACCATTATCAGCTTACAAAGGATTCTTCGGAACTAAACCATTTTCTAAAACAAATACTATTTTAAAATCAATTAATAACTATCAAATTATATGGTAAATGGCTAAACGCGTATTAATTATAGGCGGATCAGGTACAGGTAAAAGTACTTCTATCCGCACTTTGGATCCAAAAACTACATTTATTATTAATGTGGAAGGTAAAGATTTACCTTTTAAACCACAAGGATATACTTTTGTAGATGTAAGTGCTGGACCTCCAGAAAAAGGTAATTTTACTATTACTAATTCTCCAGATACTATTATCCGAATTCTTAAATTTATATCAGAAAAAAGACCTGATATTAAAAGTGTAATAATAGATGACTGGCAATATGTAGCAATGCATGAATTCGTAGGTAAAATTAGAGAAAAAGGATTTGACAAATTTAATATTCTAGGTAAGAATATTATAGATATTTGTTCTCTTCCTAAAACTTTAAGAGAAGATTTAACAATCTTTTATTTAACTCACCAAGAAAAAGAAAGGGATGAAATGACTGGTGAGATTTATTACAAAGCTAAAAGCTTTGGTAAATTAGTAGATAATGTAGTAGGCGGCTTAGAAGGTTTATTTTCTATAGTTTTGTTTACTGAAGTACAAAGAACTAAAGAAGGAGTAAACCATTTATTTGTTACTCAAAATTTAGGTAACACAACTGCTAAAACTCCTATGACAATGTTTACTGAACTTTATATCCCAAATGATTTACAATTAGTGTCTAATACAATTAATACATATTACAAATAATGAATATAACAACAAAAAATATCGATAACAATTCTTCCATGAATTATGGCGTAGGAAAGTACAAAATTAATAGTTTTGAAATTCAAAATTCTAGTACTGGTGCACAACGTATTCGTATGAACATGGAATCAATGCCTGTAAATGATGCAAATTTCAACGGTGTTGAAGGAGCTAAAGGCCAAGTAGGTCGAGTTATTTTAAGTTCTTATATGAATCCTAATAAAGATTCTTACCAAGGAATGATGAATAACTTTTTACGTAAAGTTTCTGATATTGCAGATGCTCTAGGTGTAAGAGATCAACTAAATGCTGTTGAAGCTGCAAATTTAGACGAATATATTCATAAAATTACACCTTTATTGACTAATAAGTTTACAAACTGGGTTATAGGTGCTGAAGAATATGTTACTGAAAAAGACGGTAAAATGGTTACTCGTTACTCATTAGTTACTCCTAATTATGGATTTGTTAATGCTGATGAAACTAAACTTACGTTTGATAAAACTAAGACTTATCACTATAAGCCTGTAGTTATGGAAAATGTCTCTACAACACCAATTGAAGACGATAGTTCTGAAGCAGCAGGTTGGTAATTAATTATTAATAAGGGCCTGAAATATGGCCCTTTTATTTTTTTTTCATATGCATACAATTTCTTATACTGTGTATTATCACAGCTGTCTATTAAATCTAAGCGAATTATTTCCTGATTTAACAATAACGGATTTGTTAGATTTTATGCTATTGCCCGATGAACTTTTAAATAAAC
>Ga0129347_1133823_pt1 | contig 11152 bp, 5 predicted proteins | sample CPBNA2_5_FD_105437 | JGI IMG/M metagenome (GOLD analysis project Ga0129347, IMG submission 105437) | Freshwater to marine salinity gradient microbial communities from Chesapeake Bay, USA - CPBay_Sum_20_0.8_RNA2 (Metagenome Metatranscriptome) | ecosystem: Environmental > Aquatic > Marine > Coastal...
ACAGGTAGCTGAGTATTCTCCAAGAAAAATCAAACAAGCTGTCACCGGAAAAGGTAATGCAGACAAGACCCAGGTGGCTGCGATGTTACCACACATAATAAAGGGAACAATACCTCAAGTTCCGCTCGATGCTACAGATGCCCTTGCAACGGCCATCTGCCACTTCTTCCAAAGTAATTTAGGAGAAAAAAAGCAAAGGTCTTACACGAACTGGTCTGCCTTTATAAAAGATAATCCCAGCAGACAGGCATGACCACAATCCCTTAGGCATCAACCACCAGAAATTTTGCCCGAATTTTTTCTGCTATCACTCCGAATTCATCGGAGGAAAGCTTTATAGGAGGTCGAGAAAAATTCATATCCTGGACGTTTTCAATTGGGACCAGGTGTATATGAACGTGGGGGACTTCAAGACCTACAACTGCTAGACCGATTCGCTTACAGGGTATTGCAGCTTCAACAGCTTTGGAAACCTTCTTTGCGAACAACATGAGTGAACTGAGGAGGTAATCATCGAGATCGAAAATATAATCTACCTCCTCTTTGGGAATTACAAGCGTATGTCCGGCGGCTAGGGGCCTGATATCAAGAAAGGCAAGAAACAAATCTGTTTCCGCAATTTTGTGGCAGGGAATTTCTCCCTTTATGATTTTTGTAAATACTGACGGCATTTATCCAAAGTTTATCTGCGGCTTAATTTTATCCACGCATCAGTATTGGATTTTTTCCCTATCCAATCACAAGCCTATATCCAAAATTTCGAATTCAATATTACCTCGCGGTGTCTCAACAAGAGCAATCTCACCAACAGATTTTCCAAGAAGACCTTGACCCATTGGCGAATTCACGGAAATTTTCTTTTGCTTGAGATCCGCCTCGGTTTCCGAAACCAGCTGATATCTTAATTCTTTCCCTGTTTTCAGATTCTTAATCAGCACTTTCGCAAACACCGTAACTTTGGACGTGTCTAACTGGCTTTCATCAAGTACACGGGCATTCGCGAGCTTCTTTTCAAGATCATTGATCTTAAGCTCAAGCATACCCTGAGCATCCTTTGCTGCATCATACTCTGCATTTTCAGAGAGATCACCTTTTTCCCTGGCCTCGGCGATTGCTTTTGCTACTTTTTGACGACCAGTGGACTTCAATTCCTCCAGTTCAGCCTTCAGGCGTTCCAGCCCTTCTTTCGTTAAATATTCAACTTGTAGTGACATAATGAATCATTTTCCCTATCTGCCATTCAAAATGATATGGAGGCGACTATGGTTAGCTCTTTCTTCAAAGTGTAAGACTAGAAAGAGCCTGCCAGGTCCTTCCGACCTCACATCACTTAAAAACAAACAGTGCAAAAAGTTTTAAATGTTTGGCTCTTGAGGCAAATAAAAAAGAGTTCTCCTTTCTTGGGGCCCGTCTCAAATGCATAATCAGGCCACAAGAAAGAAAAACTGTTGATTCCTTATCCGAAACGGATGATGGAAAGCCATCACCAAGCAATCCACCTCAAGATAGGGGATTTTCCTGAAAGATGACAGCAGAAAATTTTTAAGGAATTATAACCCTATCCGGATACCAAGATTATGTGTTCCGTTGAAAAGCGCAGTTTCACGGTAGGCGTAATCGATACCAAATGTATTGTTCGGTTTCTCTTTGTTCAATGGCACTTCAAAAGAAGCCCCGATGCTCAGACCGGTATAAATTGAACCCTCTATTTCGCGACCGGCCAAATCTTCAGCGGCTTCTGTGTCATACTCATGCTTATAGCCAGCTCTGAGCATAAATTTTTCATCGAAGGCGTATTCTACACCACCACCTATTTGGTCTCTCGAAAAAGAGTTAGCAGTAAAGTTGCCAAGCACGGTAAGTCGTTGGTCAGACCCAATGAGGAAATCATAAGAAATACCAATATTCAGGACAGAAGGTATTTCAAAATCAGCGGTCCTTACAGAGAAAGTGACTGGACGGATCGGATTGGAGTTTGTCTGTTCCTGAAGCTGTTGATCAAGCGCTGATCCCCCGAATTTCATTCGGCTACCCAGATTGCGCAGTGATATTCCAAATTTAAATTCATCCAGATCACCGGAAAAGTATTGAACCCCGGCATCAAATGCAAAGCCTGATGCTGCAACCTCTGCTGTAGATTCGAAAATACCCCGAACCAGAAAACCTACAGAGACCTTGTTCTCGAAAGAGTGTCCATATGAAATCCCGATATTAAACCATGAGGGCGAAAACGAAGCGCCAGAGCCCTCAGGCTGAGCAGTTGTGGTAATGGGAATATCTCCGAAATCAAGTGCCACAATGCTGACACCAAACACGCCATTTTCGCTGATGCGCTGACCAAGAGCAAGGCCATTCATATTGATTCCAGTACCATCAAAATACCTCGTATGACCGAGAATGGCTTGCGTAGTTTTGACGTGGGCCAATCCTGCTGCGTTAAGGCGCATAGATTCAGCTCCTGAGATAAATGATGTATTCATTCCACTGAGTCCTGCAGTACGAGCCCATGGAAACATGAGGAGCTCATAAGCACCAGCCTCCCCTTGTCTGTCAGGATTTCCAGCCAACATCAATTGCACCGTACAAGGTGCAAGGAGCAGGTAAAAGAGAACGAGTATATGTTTTTTCATGATAATTGACAGTTTCATGATTGTAAGCGAGCGGCTCGCGATGAAAATGGTAGCAGAGCCGGCATCAATACCGGCTCTACCTTATGACATTATTAGAATCCCGATGGGTCGAATTGTCTGTTGATCGCAAAGAACTTCAAAACCCTCTCTCCCTTTTCACCGGCATCAATATGAATCAAGTAAACGCCACTTGCCACAGGAACACCTTTTGCATTTCGCAAATCCCATTCCACAGACGGATCAATTTGTCTGGAGATTACACCAGGATCTGTTCTCGTGGTGGTTTGAAGAGCTCTCCGCTCATCGCGGTCATATCTTCGTACAAACCTCCCATCGAGTGAGAAGATTTTCACAGTACACTTTGCAGGAAGATTCGTGATCTTCACCACATTGGTATTCTGTTCTGCTTCATAATAGGAAAGACCATAATACGGATTCGGCACCACGTTAATCGCAGCAAGTTCCTCATTGTACTCTTCTGGCGTATCTGCAATGTTAGCTTGTTCTCCGTCAAATAAAATCCTGTAAGCAGGGTATCCATTGTTAACACCAATACCTGCCTCCCCTTCACTTTCAAGACCAACATTGAATGCATCCGCAACTCTGAGGCTGATTTTTGCTTCATTCGGAATCAATCCCTCATTCAACGGCAATAACTCAGTCTCCGGATTTAAGACAGGAATGCCAGCCCAAGTTACATTAATGAGGGCAGCAAATTTTGCAATGGAGCCTTTACAACCAATGAGTCTCTCATAGTAATTGTAACATCCATCATACTCATCATCAGTCACATAAATGTAGTGCTGACCTCCGAAATACAGGGAGTATGTAAATGAGTTACTATTGAAACTGTTGGTGCTATTGGGATTCCACATCATATCCCGGCCGTTCTTAATCAATTCGAGTGTTTCATCGGAAAGACCAAGTGCCTGAGCAACTCCCGGATCAATTTGATCTGTGTAGGTAGAATTCTCACCGAAGAAAATGTTGAGCCTCTTTCCGGTTTCAACATCGACAGCATAGCCTGGGAACCATCCCATACCAACACGGGGATCTCCATCGTCATCAAGTTCACCATCAGGATCCGGAAGACCATCACCGTCATTATCATCTTTTCCAACAGAAAGTGCCCCTCTCAAATCGAAATTCTCGATTGGAGAGCAACCATTCGCAACATCAGGCTCCGTGGGAAGACCAACAGAGAATGGTGGCTCATTGTCATCATACCAGTACTTATTGGCTGATTCAACAATGACACACCTACTCCACTTACTCTTATCCGAAGTCAGGACAATGTCAACGTTATTGAGCTTACTCAGTGAATTATTATCCCGAACTGTATTAGAAACATTATCCCAAAATGCCGGAGAAATAACATGCGAAACACCTCCATCCGGAGCTGCTTTCCAATCCGCGAGATACATTGGCACAAATACACCACCACCCATCGTACTCAGAGGACTTCCAGGATCGAGTTGCTCATCCCGCTCAGCAGGATCAGTCTTGACATAATTGAGCAATCCGCTGACAGAAGGTAAGAATCCATACCATTCAGGTCCATCAGGATTTGCATATTCAATCGAAGCACCAACAGCACCATTATCATCATCACGGATAGCCACAGCCGTACCCGGCTCTGCAGTTTGATACACCTGCATGCTAAATCCAAAGTCTGCGACAATTTGCTCGTTGATCTCATTGAGAGTTTGTTCGGCGTAAATGGTATCTCCGTCAGGAGCAATCATGTACCAACGCGCCTCCTGATCTGCACTGAGCTCATCATCAGCCATGTTATCATCAATCATGAAGAGGTTGTACTCACCATCAACAACGTCAATCGGATTGTAGACAATGACATCAAGTGGCCCGGCCTCACGCTCATACTGGATGGTACCATCGAAACTCCCGTCAAGAATTGAATTATACACTTCCTGCTCATTCACAATTTTAAGGAAGTTGCTTTGGTTGCCCTTTCCGTCAAGGCGAACAACTTGAGGCCCGCTGCCATAGGCAGCATTCAGACTCCGATCTTCGATGGGTCTGGGAACCCCAGTATAATTCTTGATATTCCGACGTCCCTGAATATAAGCTTGTGTTTGACCACTTCCTTCACCCTGTGCCGGGTTAAACTGCGCCCACTCATTAAAGCCATAAGCGACGGCAGTGTAATAATATTCTCTGTGATTAATCAACCTCGCATCCTGACCGGTCGCAAACAAATCCCGGGTTATGGAGAATGCTTTTTGGACTCCCTGATCAGCGCCGATAACCTTTACGTCCGGCTCATAGAGATTTTCAGTAGGCACGTATGGATTGGGAATGGCATTCCAGTTTACAATCTGAGTCACTCCGTTTTTCACGTCTACCTGGAAGGCAGGCCGTGCAAGGGTCGGATCATTTAAGTCCTCTGGTCCAACTGTAGGATAGCGAACCTGATACACACGATATCCCTCAAAATTATAAAGAGAGTCTCCGGAGTCACCCTGCTCTGTATCGAATTTTAAGTCAACCTCAGAATACCCTTCCCGGTAGTTGTTTGAAAGAAGGTCATTTGAGAGAACAAGCACCAATTCACGATCGAGCTCTACGATATCAAGATCTGGGGCATCTGGTCCATTATTCAACTGGAAGCAATTATCAAACAAGTTTTGCGCAATTGCATCTGCCTGAAGAATACGCGTAAAGTCTTCAACACAAGGGTACTGCATATTCGGTGTCCACACGACACCAATAATCAATTCATTGGTTGCCCCGGGCAGAAGGCGAAACGGACCTGAGGCCTGTATTGTCCGGCGGTCACCAGGTGCGAGATTCAGTGCGCACATTGACCATCCGTTCGGATCATTTGGTGGCTCTGTAAACGCATACTGAACAAGATCTTCACTGCCAGGATTGTATGCTGACCCACCGAACGTAAACGGTGTGCCATCACGCCAACTACCTGTCAGGTAATTGTAAAATTCCGTTGGGCTGTTAGGGTCAGTGGTTGCTCCCTCAGGAGTTGGCTCACTACCAGGATTGTTGTAGTATGTAAATGAAGACATTCCGAGTTCGAGAATGGTGTCTCCAAGCTCACCGACTCCCGGATTCCGGAAAGTAACTACTGTATCGAGCAAATTCGGGTCATCTGGATTAACCACGATGGCCGTATCCCTGACCTTAGGGCCAAGAGGTCCACGGAAATAATCAACACCAACAATCGGCACTTCCGACTGATATCCATTCGCGCCAAGACAATTTTCATCAAATGCATCTGCATTATAGATAAAAGCCAAAGAGCGGTCTACATCACAGCCAACATAATCATCAAGTGCACATCCAAGGTCAGCATCCACCCACATTGCAAAGAAAGTACTGTCAATAGGAGCGGTCGCGCGGTTAATCAACTTATATCGCTGAAACGTCATGTTATTCAGCTCATCATCACTTTCATAGGCGAATGCCTGGACCTGAATTTCCATTCGGATAGGCTGTCCCATACTGGCGGTGTGTGGGCCACCAGCGTCGTTGTAAATCCAGAAGATCATCTCATCTGGCAGTGCCCTGTCGATAGTCGTTTCGAGAGTGAGGATTTCATCACACCCGCGGATTTCAATAATCGGGAAGTCTCCCGTAGATGGATCGTAAATATTGTCTGGGGTTACATCATAGAAACCTGCTAGCCCTTGAGACGTATTCGGAAGGTCGAATCCGTGTACATCCCTGAAAAACGGGTTTCCGGTTGCCGGCCAACCCTTCACGTCGAGCGGGATTGTGTTGGGGTCATAGTCACAGCCCTCAAGCGTTTCCGGGTTGGTACAACTCCGACGGTAGTTTTGGAAGTGGGTCCGGATATTTTCTCCCCGTACCGTAAAGAACCTGTCCCACTGAGCACATGTATCCGGACTGACTGTCCCTTGGTCTGGAGTCAGTGGTCCGGGCCAAAAGTCTTCGTTGTTATTGCTTCGGTAGTCCTGACAGGCGAGTTTGAGATTGCCTTCGTCATCAACGCCCCCAAGCCAGACAGAGCCTGCGAATATGGAGGATTTCGGGGTGGTCTGTACGTTCGGCACTATATAAAGCCCTTCGTCACCATCCCACCAGACGTCACCCCCGGATCTCAGGCGAGCACGGACGTTATTGACGTTTTGATCTGTCTCGGCTTGAGCTGAAGCACAATCTGCCCGGTACCTCACTTTTCGCTCATTCTTGACTTCCTTCCCGTCTTTATCAATGGTTTTATAGGCGAGTGCTGGACTGGAAAAACCTCCAATCAGCAAAGCAAGCCATAAATATGAAAGTAAACGCATAAGTATATTTTTTATATTGGATGAGTAACGTGGATTGCGGTAACTTTCGTGGTATCAGAACTGGACAATAGCTCCCAGCCACATTCTTCTCGGAAGCGTGTAATAACCGTTAATCAAGAGTGCCCAATCGTACGCATCAAGATAGGCCTCAACATCTCTGCCTTGAAGGGTAATGGTAGATAACTGCTGCTGGCCAAGAGCAGACTGCAGGAATCCGTCATCATCAGCAGATCCTGTAGCTGTCCATACACCAACTACATTCCGGGTATCGAACAGGTTCTCTGCACGAATGTAGAGATTCAGATTAATCGGACGTCCGTTTCCGTATGTACCTAATTTAAAATCCTTATCCAATCTTGCATCAACACGGTAGTTCCATGGAAGCCTTGACCCGTTGAATGTACCGTCTACTCGATCGCCCTGGAAGGACAAAGGAACTTGTGTACGTGTGTATGGCCGCCCTGAGTTGGTCACCACCTGCATATTCAAGCCAGTATTTGCGAGGATATCCACCCCACCGATACGCGGCCCATTATATGCACGTCCGGAGCGGTACCGGTAATCCATAATTACGTTAATAGAGTGGCGCTGATCATAGTCAAGAGGGAAAAGCGTCCGCACCTGCCCGATCTGGAACAGTGCCGCACTGTTTGATGTCGGATTAGAGCCAGTACCATCCGCAAACTGGAGAGTGTAATTAATATTAAGACGGAGATTTCCCGTCCGACGCAGGTCATATTCAAACGTAAACCCTTTGACTGTTCCAAAGTCCTGATTGGAGAATGTCTGATACTCAGATGCCTGGTCACTTGGCAGGAACTGGAACAACCGTGACGTGATCATATCACGCAATTCACGGTAATAGGCAGCAAATTTAATTGCCGAAGAATTTGACAGTCGCTGCTGGAATCCGATTTCATAAGATATTGTCTTCTGCGGCAGCAAGTTCGGATTACCGATTGGGTTATTCCTATCTACAAAGTTGAAGTAGAAGAAATTGAGTGGTGTAAAGACATCTCCTGAGGTTGGCCGCTCAACCAGCACATCATAGTGTGCGAAGAAGTTAGCCAAATCCGAAATGGGGAATGAGAATGCCAGACGCGGCATAAAGTTGGTTTGAGGCGTGTAATCCTCGAAAGAAGTCGTGGGATCAAATCCAAATTGCTGGATATTGGTATTGCTTCTGTTTGCATAAAAAGGATTCACCAAACCACCTTGTCCGAAAATCAGTCTCGGATCATTGACAACAGCACCATTTGCATCATACCACTGATCTCCATCGCGGAAAGCTTTTACAGTAGGATTTTCAGCCTCACTGCTTTCTACATATACCTTCCAGTTGTCGCGAACCGTACCCGGGCGTTCCTGCTCAACTTCACTTAGGTTATAGTAATCATTGGCATTAATGATTTCATAAATTGAGTACGGATCGCGCATCACCTGCCTGTTGGCGTCGTAACGGTCTACCCGCAGACCGAGTCTGAGGAACGCATCCTTGAACTTCAATTTATCTTCAATATACCCCGCGATATAAATTGGTCTGAGCGGTGCCACTTCAAAACTGCGATATGTCAGAATGTTACCTTCAGCATCCCGGTATTCGCTGACACCTGTGAAGAAATCATCAAACGTGACATCAGTACTGACCCTCTCTCCAGTATGTGTATACCCGGTAAAGCTCGCAAGTCCGAAGTCAGTGAGTTCGATTGGTGCAAAAAGGCCGAGCGCATCGAGCCCACTTCCAAAGATATTCGGATCAAGCCCGTCGATATTGACGAAATCTGTGAGCTGGAGTCCTAAGCGATCACGGATAGACTGATAAAACAGATTACCCGGTGCGTTGGGGTTTCCGATGGTCGGATCAATAAGTGGCGCATAAATCGGCAAGTCTGTCAGAGGGTTGCCATTCGCATCGAAAAAACTGGCGTTTAAGAGCTGATTTGTAAAGACCGCATCTGTAACGCCAAGGCCAATGAGACCACCGCGCACTGTCCAGTCGTAGTTTGCCAAAGAAGTGGCATTCAGAGGAATGGTCCGCAAAATGGTATTAAAATCAGTTCCGATAATGTGTTCATTCTGAACCTGGCGCATCAGTTGCCAAAGAGCCCGAGGGCTGGAGCTAAAACCGCGGCTGATTCGCTCCTCATACGTAAAGCCCATAGCGATAGAGTGGCGGCTGTTATCTGATTGTCCAGGCACCAGGTCAAAGTTTAATTTGACATTTCCGGTAATGACCTCACTCTCATTTTTTGAGTATCCATTACTAATGGTTCCGACATTGTTATACAGCTGCCAGGGCTGAGCCAGGTCACCCCGTACAAACCCATTATAAGTCAGGAAATTTTCGAGGAGCCAGTTTGAGTTTCCAATTAAATTTCCATCATCATCAAAAAATCTGAAGCTCCCATTATCATCAGTGATCAAATCCAAAAGAGGCGTGAGTACATTGTTATAATTGGCCAGGATTGGGTTCTTATCACTTGGTACGTACCCATTCGCATTGATGAATGCAAGGTTCGTGTAGCCGGAATGACCCACAAAGCCAATATCTCCAGTCGAGTTATTCAGGAAAAGATTAAGGTGGTCGAAGCGGGTTGTGTCGTTTGAAAAGGTCGGAATGAACCTCAGGTCAAACTGACCGATATGGCCATAGTCAAACAATCTGTCTTCGTGTATACGATCGTAACTTTCTCCTTGGTTCCGCTCGTAACCGACCTGCAGGATATACTCGAAGTTGCGAATCAGGCCTTCAGCTGATTCACCGGGTGCAGAGCCGTTGGATGACCCAACCCGATGTCTGAGGCGGAAGTTTCCGCGGAAAGTTCTGCCCTGAGAGACAGGGTTTCTGTCGTTATTAAGGAGCGTCCAAAATCTTCCAGGATTCGAAAAATCGTTATTGTCAGTATAGGTTCCGGTGAAGGCTACATCCACCTCATCTGAAAGACGAGCATCCAACTTAGCTGTCAGGTCGATTCGACGCTGCCGTTCGTTTGGTGTATAGTTGATGAGTTCGACATCCTCGCTGCGCAATGATTCCGCATTCACCTCAGGCACGCCGTCTTCGTTCAGAATGAGTGGATTTGCTTGGAGTTCACTGAGCACATCGGGCTTAACGATATAATTTCCGAACGCTCCTGCTGAATTATCACGTCGATACGTGTATCTGCCCGCGAGGCGGTATCCGAGCAATGAAATCCCCTTGTCATTCTTCAGAATCGGGCCACTGAGTGAAAGGCCAACGAGGCTGCTTCCGAACTGGTCTAGACCCACGTAGCTATCATCATTGCCGACACCTGAAGACTCTGCTTCGATTGTGCCACGAAATTGACTTGACGGACCTCTTGTCGTAATGGAAATAACCCCTCCGGTCACATCTCCGTATTGGGCACTTACCCCTCCGGTAATAACCTGTAGCTGCTCAATTTCAGATTCCGGAAGCAGGTTTCCGAAAACACGTATGCCGTCGATATAATAATACGTGGAGTTTGGTCGGCTGCCCCGCACACTGGCTGCGCCATTGTCAACTGAGGAAAGACCGGCGGTTGTCGCAACCAAACCACCAATGTTTCTGGTCGGCAATTGACGGATTTCGTCTGCAGTTTTTACACCTCCCTGGGTGGTATTATCCTGTTCAACAAGAGGCTTCTTGTAGGTAGTGACAACTACTTCCGGGGCAGTTACAGCAGAAGATTCGAGAACGGCATCTACTACATTGTCCCTACCCTCGATGACTTGAATGCCTTCGATGCGCTGTGGAGAGAAACCCACATAGCTGAATTCAACGGAATAATTTCCCGGATCAACGTTCAGTTTATAGTTGCCATCAAAGTCGGTTGTAGTACCTGTCAACTGCACTCCTTCTTTGAAGACCACAACGGTCGCTCCAATTAGCGTCTCTCCGGTTTCTCCGTCAGAGACCTTCCCCTGGATCGAAGTTTGCTGTGCAAACGCGACCATTCCGAGGAAAAGACCGAGAAACAAGGTGAGTAGAAATTTCCGTTTCATACATATATTTTTAGTAATTAGACTAAAACACGAGAAGAACCTATAGATTCCGGAAATTCCACAGAATCCGGTCGCAATGTTAAGAAAATCTAAAGGGAAATCAAAGGAAATTCACTTTGCCAAAGAAAGGACCTTGCCAAATGTCATTTGCTTTGAAATCTTTTTGTTACACGTTCTCTTTCTTTTGAGGAAAATATCCCTTCATTTTTTTGACTGTCTGCCAGATTG
>Ga0129347_1234496_pt1 | contig 10946 bp, 4 predicted proteins | sample CPBNA2_5_FD_105437 | JGI IMG/M metagenome (GOLD analysis project Ga0129347, IMG submission 105437) | Freshwater to marine salinity gradient microbial communities from Chesapeake Bay, USA - CPBay_Sum_20_0.8_RNA2 (Metagenome Metatranscriptome) | ecosystem: Environmental > Aquatic > Marine > Coastal...
GCAAGTTTAGACTGTCATTCCTATCCCCGAAAGAGAGACACGAATCCAACACCAAGTGGTTAGAGAATACACATCTGAATAGCATTAGTTCCTGCACAAGCTCAGTGCCCAGTATGACATTACGAGAAACGCAACTGGCAAGCTTGAAGAAATCCTGTCCCGCTTTAGAAGCAAAGTCAAAGATTTGAAAATATTATGCTTAGCGGAAGCACCAGGACAATGGGCAAAACACCTCCAGTCCCTAGGAGGTAAAGTTAAAGCTATAAGCAAGCCCCCCGACCAAGGCGGAAACGCATTCGCTCCCAACACAACTTTTGAGCAGTAATATGCTAATATGGAGGAGCTTAAAGAAATATAGGCAGACATTATAACTATTGACTACGGATGGCCTATAACAGAAAATGAATACGATTGCCTATGGTCCCAATAGAGAGATTTGATTCTTTCAACAATAAAGAAATGTAAAGGTTACCAAACTCTCATAGTCAAGGTTTATTCAACAATGATACTCGATTAAGTGAACGCACAACATAAGACTTACGTCGTAAAGCCTAAGAGTTCAAGTATATTCAATGAATAGTATTATTACATTGACACCGTTTGGAAGTTAGCACCGAATAAACCTCAAACAGCTATCGACACCGATCTCAGAAAATTCCTAAACACTTATAAAGAAACTAACAAACCTAAGATCGTTAAATATTCGAAAGAGTGTCAAATAGGGAACGACAAGGTATGGGATGATAATTTCAAACCAAACGCTTAAGATACCCTTTTACATATGAAAGAAATAGGAGAAGGCCAAATGATCAGATATACCAACATACCAGGTCTGTATTATGCCGGAAGGAGGGTCAAGAGAAATGATGTCTAGACTGAATCATACCCAGTAGCCAAAGTTGATACCGTTCTAGAATATATGCGCATAGCTTACCAAGTGCCAGTTAACCTAAATACCCCGGTGACAGACTACGAAGACGTTAGAACAGGTGATTGGATATCCCACAAAGATTTTGAAATCGATTTCTACCGCATCTAAACCGATAGACCAGAAAGGGATTGTCACTCTGATGAATATGGCAACAAAGTCACCTATAAATTCTAGAGGAAGAGGAAAATCAACAATGTATCCCAGCCAAAACAAGTGTCAAAGCTTACATTCCCAAAGAAAGAGGAATATACTCGAGTTCTCTAAGAGGTTCAAGCAGCCAGAAACGATAGTAAATTCCCTGTGATCTAAGGAACACTAGGCTCAGGTAAATCCACTCAGTTGATATACTAGGCATTCAAATGGCCTGGGTCGGGAGGAAAAGTTTGTATCATGGCTCCTATAGTAAGTCTAGCTATGTCTATCCACCAGTCAGTACAAGAAAGATTTTAGAAAAATGGGTGTAATGAACGAGTGGAACTCATGGTAGGTAACGGAGGAAGGCCATCAGCTAATGTAGTCGTGACAACATACGGTCATATGCAAAAGATGAACGGATATATGATATTCGTTGACTAGATCCACATGATGAGGCCAATTGATCTACCGATATTCAATTTGGATAATATGCAAAAGCTCATAATTATGTCAGCTACAATTGACAACGCATTCACTGAATTCCTCGGTGGCAGAAAGAAAATAATCAAGATGGTCTCTAATAAGAAGTACGGTCTAGTAGCCAAGATCACAACTAAGCTCAAACCTAGATCATTCCCAGAAAATACAATTCTGTACGGTTCTTATGATCCTCTCCCAAATGTCGAAAAATTGACGGAGATCAACAAAGATAACGTATCTACCCTCCCTAACACCACCAGATTCCAAACCCAATTCAACCTCGTAGCAGGTTTCAACCCCCCTTGCGACATCCAATGGATTCATGCCAACTATAAGGTAGGTCCTAGAAAATGTACAAACTATCCTTATGTTTTTATTGGGGATGCAGGGCAGCCGCCTACAATGACTGACATTATTCAAATGTCTGGGAGAGCCTACAGGAGATACACTGATGGAGGAATCACGTTCATCGAATCTGATCCTGTGAATATGTTCAGGGCTAGATATGATATACCCATAATCCCGAACGACTGGCCAATGGTCAAAGAATGGGAAGATTCGCTCGCAGCTTACAAAGCTCTGTCATCACCAGCTCTTGTCGTGGCGGGCAAGACACAAACATTACACGCAATAGAAGGGCTCTTCAAGGTGAAAAATGGCAAAATAACAATTGCAGGAGTCGAATACATAGTATCTAATCTCGAACCTGAAGTGAACTTTGTGGGAGTGATATACGTCCATGGACCAACAGTGGCAGCTTTCAGGCAGTATCACAGTGGAACTGTTAAGGAAGCCAACCGAGGACAACTCAAGTTTAAAAGCATGTATGATAGGGCTAAGAAACGTGAAGTCCCTGTAGCAAATTACGAGCAAGGCTATATATGCATGTTTAGAGAACGAAACGTCGTGAGCACAATCTCCTTTTTAGGTGTAATGAAAGGAAACCCTGCCCTTTTATCTACTATGGCTAAACCGAGGCCAAATGCTGCTCTATCTGTCACAAAAGAAGAACTAGCCATAATGATCTACTAGTCCAATCCAAAACTCTACAAGGATGCTCCCTTCGACGTTAGTTTTATAGCTTACGATCATAATGGATCTAGGGTTGAGATCAGGAGGACCCCAGGAGGATTTTTGTCTCCTCTAAATAAGTAAATGAGCCTAAGAGAAGGTTAAGCTCGCAAGACTAATGAATTGCAAGTGAAGCTGGGCAACAAACTATACTTCGTAAGATTTGACAACATTAAAGGTTTCGTCCCCGCGACCTTGTTCCACCCAGACCCCGAAGATATAAGGCAAATGTATGAAGATTAGTTCGATATAAACGATGTTGAGGATTTGACATTCAAGCCTAAGGTTCTACCATATGGTGATGGATTCAAGGTGTCTTTCGGGACTTATGACTTAGATCTGAAGAGTAAGCAAATTCAAGACTGGCATCGGCAGGGGTCCGGTTTGACAGAATTAGCCGCCAAAACTTTTGTATCATAAGGTATATTCCCTCCGAAACCAACAGAAGAAAAGAAGATTTAGTATGTTAAGGTAAGAAGGCTCATCACTGAATGGAAGGAATACCTAGAATGTAGAGGTTAGGAAGTCATAACATGTATCCCTTCAAGGGGTTTCTCTTCAACGCCACAAGAGAACCATGATGAAATTCTGAAGATCGCGCAAGACCCTCATATCATGAAGGCATTCTTGGACAAGAAAGCAGAAGACAAATACGCCTCAGCTTTAAGAAAGTTCGATGACCATGTACCCCTGTCTGAGAGAGATGTCGCTTGTTTACAATAGATCAGGATTTACCTATCGAATGAAGAGAACTAACGTTGTAATCTACTCTTTAAGCATCCAACCATCGTATAGCCTATATACAACCTACCAATGAAATTCAATAAATAGAAACTGGCTAATACACAATCTCAGTTCCCGAAATTCAATATAGCAAGATACTGCTTCTTGTTCTCTAAAGACGATATTCGATCACTGAAGAAGATCTATCCCTAAACCGAAGGGCTAAAGCTAAATAAAGAACCAAGCTTGTTAGAAGGTTACGCATATGTCAAAGGCAACGCACCCATGCTATTTATAGGGAAACGTCTGGGGACATTGATCTATAATTCAGAATACCAAGCCAAATATCTAGGATAGATAGCATAAAAACTTCAATAAATAACTGACATTCTCGGATAAAAATACCCTAAAGAAGCTGACGACGCGATCGCTTAACTCGGAGACCTAACTAGACCATACACTACTAAAGCTTAAAAGAAAGCTTAAGAGAAAAAACAATTAGAGCTTTAAGTTCAACGCAAACAAATCGAATACTTGAAAGCGTAGGCTTAACGAATTAAATAAAAGCTCTTGAAAGAAAAAGAACAAAAAGACCTAGAAGTCCAACTGAGAAATAGCAAAGTGCAATAGGTCAAGGAGTCCTCCCTATAACTAAGCAAAGCCTACTAAAAGAAGGTACTACAATTAGAATCAAGCAGACATGAGAACAGTCCAAAGAAAGAATAAATCTCTTAAGCACCAAAGTTGTAGTTAACTTCTAGTACAGGAAAGAAAGATATGTTAACCGTCAAGCTAGAAGATCAGGCCAAAATGCCAACCGCTAAACCTTCAGAACAAAAATATATAGCGACCAAGCCTTAACCTGAAAACACCGTGCTTTAAACAGCTAGTCAACCGCTCTTGCACACTACTCAAGATAAAGGAGAAGTTAGATAGCTCAAGCAGTTCCCAGCCAAGGTGTAAGCCTAAACTCCACAGTTTAAACCAGAGGAAACAGGGATACCCGAGCCCCTCGTACAGCATCAAAAAGTATAAAAACCGGAGATGTCAAAAATTGAGGGTTAGGTCAAAATGGTTGAGGATACTTTTACGAAACCAATAGCCTAAGAGGAAGGAAACGCCAGGAAGAAAGCAGATCAACCAAAGGTAGAGATAATAAGCTAAAATAATCACGAACCTATATTCTTGACCAGTATCTCCTAGAGCTCAGACTAAGTTCCGCCTGTGCTGAATTAGAGCAAAGCTTCATAAGATTCCAGTCTAATCAATATCCTCAACCGATAAAGGGATATAGGTTGTGCTCAAACTTCCTACGAGAGAGTCCAGAGTTAAGTCAAAAGATTTTTATCTGCAAAGAACAAATTGTCGCTAGCTTCAAAGGTCGCAGAAGTCTAACAGCAACCAGAAAGTGCTCCGAAGCATACATAACTGTCTGCCCAGCAAATTCCCAAGACTCCTAGCCTACTATCCCCAGCTCATTAGTAGAAGAGAACCTAAGATAAATACAGACTACAAGAAAACATCGTCCGCTAAGAGCAACAAGAACACAGACTAATCTAAGAGAGTCTCGTACGCTAAGAGATCCGTCACTAAACTTCCTAACAGAGTCAAAAGAGCAACTATGAACCTGTTTAACGTTGCTTGTTAGAGGAGTTGTAGAAATCGGACGACCCAAAGAATGGAGAGAATTAACTCATGGAAAGAGCTTTAGAGGAAGTCGTATAGGAGATTCAAGAGTAAGAACCTGAACCACAAGGGTGTTTTAACGAGGACGAATCGGCTGAAGCATTAGGAAAACTTAGGGCTCTTCTGAGGAAACACGCTCGAAATTCAGAGCTTCCTTCAATCACCCGCTGGATCAAGAATTTAACGCCTTTCGTACACTTACTCATAAGTAAACAGCCATTTATCAAACGAACCTTCACGTCACTAATACGCTTGATACCAGGTGGTTAAATAGGTTTGGCATTCAAAGCTCTTGTGTACATCTTCTTGTTACTCAGGGAACGAAGAATTCTCTTTTGGAGTGTCATTTGGGATTTAGTATAGCTAGCAATACTAGCAGCCTCAGCTAAAAGTAAAGAAAAAGACAGGCCAAGCCCAACCTAAATGAACGAAGCGAGACAAATGATGAAAATGATTACAAAGCTCAGAAATAAGGATTTTAAAGCACTCATCGATGGTGGAAGAAGAGAAGCAGGAAGTATCTCGGAAGATGCAGTGTTTGTCTTACTAGGAGGGCCCAGCTAATCATTAATTACCAACGACTTTGCAGCACAGATGGTATAACAGAGCTAGAAGCCTGCCCGTAGCATCCAAATCCAACGCATAAAGAAGGTAATACACTCAAGAGGAAAAGAAGGCTATACCCTTCATAAAGTATACAACATGTTGTTCAGAGGAAATCTCAGAGCGAACAGAGACCTAAAGAAGATGGCATAAAACTTGATAACAAAACTGTTGAAAGTGATAAGTTTCGGGCTTGACTTCCTGACTATATTCGAAAGAATAGGCCAATGTTCTCTGATTGCCGGTCTAGCGAAAACTGCGAAAAAACCAGAAGATATAATCCCTTTCTTACTCGTTTACCTAGCGATGTGCGGGATGAGTTCAACACCGGTTAAGAGGAGGTTATTCCAATTAGTGACAATAATGTTCGATGCTTTCAGGTTAGGGAATCAAGGCGACTGGCTTTATGGGAGGAAAACGACATTTATCCCAGCTGAGCAACCAACTGCTACAACAACTAACCCATCGTCCTATAAGCTGCTGTACGAACGAGTGCTAGGATACAAACTAGAACCACCGCCTAAATTTTAATTCATATAAAACGAACTTTTGGGTGCGTTTGAATTCTTGCAAGTTGTCAAAGGCCCTCAGTTATAACAAGCAAGCATCACTCGTGAATGCAAGGAAGCTATCATAAGAGTAGAGGCCACTTTCAGCAATCGCCAAATTCAAGAGACGATGCATAGAGCGGGGCCCGATATGTGGAATTCGCATGCTAGATGGAATGCTTACGTCGCTTACGATGACAGCCCTAACGCCCCTGTTCTACAGCCCAACCTAGAAGGACTCCATGACAAACCTAACCAAAAATCCATCGAAGCTCTATAGCGAATCGATAGATAGATGCCATTCACAGTTACCTAGAGTAAATATTCTATCATGGGCAAAAGAGCAATGGCAGCAGTCATGCCTTATCCATTTAAAATGAAGTGGAGCACAATACAGACATCGACAAAAATAATAACCGCAGCTTCGCTAATGATAGCGCTCTGGAATTCGATACAACCAAAAAGAACGATATAAGAGCTATCTAAACGAGCCATCAGCAGCACGGGAGATGAACTCTTTGATACTAAACTGTCCCCTCACCCTGTATTTCTTTAACAAGGTAAACTTATCTAAGTTGGGGTCCGCCACCAAGATGTATCATACCCGCAACGTTACCTCAATGAGAACTTCGCCAGGCAAGCACCAAACCCTCAATCTACAATGCTCTAAGCCTCTGAGTTTTTCACCGCAAGGAGACAACACGCGCCAGTGGATCGGAAATTATTCTCGGGCCATATACTGGCTAACCATGTCAGGTAAGTAGCCACAGATACAGCAGCGTCCGGGGACTATGGAGGTTGGGCAACACTGGATCACAAGAATAGCTATTTTTAGAGACCAATCTTAATATCACCATAGACAAATGTAAGATGGACAGCACACCAAGGAAGAGGTATTCTTGCCGAAGTCAGACCGCAAACAGTGACGCTTATCAACGAGAAAATGAAAGAGATGGGCGTCTATCCAACCAAGTTGATGGCTAGAGATGTCGTGCACACCCCGATTACTATGCAAGGTCTATTCGATATGCTAAAGTCTGATGGAAACTCCATTGAAAGTCTTTACGTCCTAGGTTTCTTCCCTCTGACGGAAGTATAGCAAGAAGGAGTGATAGCTGATAGCTCTATAACACATAAACGGACAATCTACCCTGGCATACTACATCAGGTGATGACTATTCCCGATGAATCTACAAAAGAGTAGTATGTGCCTACTATTGAGTTCGTGAAGAAATGGGCATCCAACGAAGGCTTGTAATTCACCCATGTTTGCCATATCATAGGTGATAATGCAGGTTATTTCTCAATGAGGTTCTCTTACAACAGAGATGCTCGATACACAGCCGTCAGATCTGTCCAAAACAATGTAGGAAATTGGTACTACAATTAGTCAGGGATTCCAGGGATTCATATGACACCTCAAGTAGAAGCCACATATGCCAATGCCACTCCAGTGATCAGGGCTATGTTAGAAGGTTCGCAAAACATTTCTGGCTCAAGAGTCACAAAAGTTAGTAGTAGAAGTATAGATCTCCGCAAATATGACAACAACTTTGTTTAAACTCTCAAGATAAAGATATCAGATGTCACAACCTCTTGGGCAAGAAGTTATATAGGAGTGGACTTGGAACCGATGCTCGTATAACTACATGGGAGATGCTACAAACGTGTTATTGCGTTTGTTCAACCTGAACCAATTCTCACAGCTTGCCTCGGGTATGTTAGAGCACTCCACCTCACAAGGTTTCTTATCAATAAGACCTAACTGATGCGCGATACAGCTATGGCAAAAATTCAAGGTCATGGTTTACTCCAATTCGAGTAGTAAGGATAAGTTTGGCACTCCTCTTTTAAATGCGAAGTAGCCGGAAATGCGGTGCCATTTGAACCTAAAGGTTGGTTTGTATAGGGCCAGAAATCAAAATTCCTGAAGAAAGCGTTAGATTTCGTTCAGAAATATAACGTAGTTCCATACAGAGTGCTGGACCTCCCTATACCATATGAAGACATTCTCCGAGTAGATCTCCCTTCAAGTGAAGGCTTGCCTTCTTTCCATCCAACATAATCCCAGTTCAACAAGATGATATCTTAAGGGTGCAATCTATCAGTCGTTCAATGTAAATACAGCTTCCCTTCATTTTCACAAGAGTAATTCTAATTCCCCTATATACCGTCATATAGATTTCTATGTGCTCATTGTACATGTAAAGAACGAAAAGAAAGGGTGCTGGGAGCTGTGAACTACTTAAACCCTAACCAAACCCTGAAGATGAACGCTATGGAGTAATGCGTCGTATCTTGGTTTATGGCAATACATCGTCAAGCATCAGCTAGAGTGAATATAGATAAGAAATGGGCGGAGAAGTTCGCTTAATTTGCTTACAACGCTGTAGACAAGATAACTGATTGGATCAAAGATCGGGGAGGGATAGTAGTAGACAAGTAAGCTTATCTTGATAATGTGAGGAATCGGGACCCTATAAAAGCTGAAAAATATCGCAAAGCCTGGGATAAGCCGATACCAAAGAACCCTATTTTCGATTTGAACGTCAAGACAGGTTAATACCACCCTCACGTGGATGACATATAATAAGAGACGAGTACTAGACACGAAATGAAAGCTAGAATGATAAATTGTCCACCCATGTCTATACGATCGAAAGTAGGAGCGTTCTCATGGACATTGTTGAAACACCTTAAAGAAATCTTCCCATAATTCTTCTTGGCGAAGACCGAGTAAACAGTCAAACAACATGTGTCGATGCTCAAAACACACCCATACACCTTCGAAATGGACTATAGCAATTATGACGCGACTCAGACTAAATTCTTGCGAACAGTAGTAGACGGCTGTTTTGCTCATTTCATCAGGAAAAAAGGCTTACTGCACGGCTAAGTAGACCTGCAGGAGATATATCCCTTAATTGGCAACGTTGTTCAGAAATGTAAAAAACACTATCAAAGAAAGAGAATCACAGTATTCAAAGCTAAAGTGACTTTATAAGGGACTACATATAGTGGCCACCCTTGCTGCACTACATGCTTTGGCACGCTCCGGAATTTATTATATAATATATTCTCTACTGCTGACATAGCTAAACCTTTCGATGAACAACTCGAAACATTCAGGTCTAACCAAAAATCAGCTGTGGCTGGCGACGATCTGCTCACAATGTTCAAAACGCCCTAATAGCGACAAGTTCACGTTGATGCAATGGCTGAGCTAACTTCACCTTAAAACGTGACGAGCACAAAAGGCTTAGGTCTACTAGCCAAGAAACCTGCAACAGGCTATATGAGAGGAAACATGCTTTCCAGAGATTTAGCTTTCTATAATGATAGGCCAATTGTTTTGAGGATGCTGAATAAAGCCATACTTACAGGGTCATGTCGGTCTCCAAAAATAACTAGGGATGAATGTCATTATCTAGCTTGTATGAGCCTTCAGTCAGGGGGTTTAGAGCCCATCTTGGAAAAAGTATCAGAGCTACGATACAGCATGATGAGGTGGATGCCTGCTATAAATCTTCAAAAAGTGTATCAAGAATTCTTGACCTAGCGGATGTTCAAAATCGGTGTTAATGAGTCATATACTGCTTAATAGTCCGCTTTCGCGCACAACATGACCATTCAAGACTACAACTTCATACTTCGGAACATATCATCAGATGGTTAGAACTTGATTATCCCTTTCTCTTGCTTCAATTACAAGAAAGGTGAAAAAACTGCCTCAACATACTATATCCCAACAAGACTTGAAGTCCCATATGCCTACAACAAGAACCTAACGCCGTTAGCCCGGGGAGTCCAAGGCCCTTAACAATTGATAATCCACCCCGACCCATCGAGAAGCTTGGTAGACAAGATTTTAGCAAAGCCGAAACCAAAATCTTACGCTGTGACATGCATTAAAAGGATGATGTAAGATCAAAATGAAGACGCTAATACAATCCTGAATGCTATCCACTTGGCTGACGTAAAATACTACTACCACTCAACCTCTAAAAAACCAACGGTTAGAACTACCGTAAACAAAAAACATATCTGCTAGCTAGCAGTAAGATTATCGTACAATCTCTTCGACAGCAGATATACAAAACCAAAACACCTAACCCGCATCCGGGGCAATATATTCTGGTTTATATAAGAAGAAGCCAATCATGCCTCTGCAGTAAAGATGATATTACCAGAACCAGAATAAACACCAGTGCAACTAAAGGATAGGATCTTGACGAAGAAGTAAATGTCAATCCTGTTATCAATCGGGAACATTGAACTACATCCCGGCCCTGAGGTTTCACTGCCCCATCTCTCTGAATTGCTGTGACGACACTAACAAATACCCACTATTCTACGTGTCGTACAATTCAATCTGACCACAGCCTTACCTGTAGAGAGCCTAGCTGAAGGTGCACATCAGCCGCTGATACTCACTAGACACACTTAAAGGCACTAGCCAGTTACGAGAGATCAGCACATACTACCAATATTGAACAAGCAAGACTGCGAATCCTGAGGTAGCAGGGCCTAGCTAGGGGTGCACACTAGCAGCTCGCCAGCGAGCAGACGCACAGAACCTTACAAGGATACTAGCTGAAGTAGCGTCAATCAGCATACCCCAAGGAAAAGGGGAACGGATGTAAGAGATATAATCCATCCGTAGTCATGTCGCAGAGCCATGACTGAACCGCGAGTCCAAAAAGCAAGGACGGGTAAGTGTTAGACGCGGATCTATAATAAATATCCTAACACAATACTGGAAAAGGAGC
>Ga0129347_1088553_pt1 | contig 10049 bp, 7 predicted proteins | sample CPBNA2_5_FD_105437 | JGI IMG/M metagenome (GOLD analysis project Ga0129347, IMG submission 105437) | Freshwater to marine salinity gradient microbial communities from Chesapeake Bay, USA - CPBay_Sum_20_0.8_RNA2 (Metagenome Metatranscriptome) | ecosystem: Environmental > Aquatic > Marine > Coastal...
ATCCTAAGGTAAGCTCAATGGGAACAGAAATCTCATGTGGACCAAAAGGGGAAATGCTTGCTTGATTTTCATTTTCAGTATGAATACAAACTGTGAAAATTTCAACCAAATTAATTTCTCTTATCTCGTGAGCACGTGCGGGGTCGTTGTGACCATTAACGTTTGGATTAGCCTGTTGTGCTGTAGAGATGATGCATGCGGCAATGAGTCGATATGATATGGATCGTTTTGGTATTATTTTTCGTGCCTCTCCGCGGCATTCAGATTTAATTATTGTTGCAGGGACTTTGACGAATAAAATGGCCCCGATTCTACGACGTTTATATGAACAAATGCCAGACCCTCGATGAATTTTATCGATGGGTAGTTGTGCTAATGGGGGGGGATATTATCATTACTCTTATGCCGTTGTTCGAGGTTGTGACCGCGTTTTACCGGTTGATATTTATGTTCCAGGTTGTCCTCCAACTGCTGAGGCATTGTTATTTGGGTTAATTCAATTACAAGGGAAAATAGGGTTTCTTTTATCAGAATTAAATCGGACAAACGAATGGTACGGCGGTGGGCACATCTAAATATTATCAATAAACCCTTTACACTCTCGTACTTTAAACAACCAACGGCGAGTCTTCGTGTTCGGTTTGTTTATCAAGAACTCGCCTTTTTTTGATACAACCCTCTTTAGACGTAAGTTAACTCGTCAATCCGCGACGAAATTCCGTCGATTGGGTTGATTGCATCGTAAGCACCGCGCTGAGTGGGTACTTTACCGTAACCTTTTTATTAATTGATCGCAGGATTATCAATTCTTTCGCCGCTACAACCGATTCCTCCTATTGTTGTATATGTTTAAAAACTCGTACTTCCTCTTTAACTTGCCGTTAATGGCGAACGTCGCGGTGGCTGAAGTTAGTGAATTTAAAGCGGTTCACGTTGCTAGTGTTGTTGCACGAACAATGCGGTATTTTTGTCCGATGAATCCTGTTTTTTACAAATTCTTCTCGATTTTTCAGTATATGTCTTGACTTTACGCTTCAACGCCCGCAACACTCGAAGAGGATGATTTAGTAACGGAAACGACCGAAAGTCTTATGTACTTTATGTACCAGAGTCGCTTCTATACACCTACGGATGTTCAAGAATCGGTACATTGATTGTCGGCGATCTTACATCTTTTTTTCGTGAATGCGTTAGCAACACTTACCGCGTTGTATAGATGATGAACGCTACTTATTTTTGCGGGCTCTAACCTTCAATAATTTTGTTTTTAAAAAAGATGCCTGTTGTATCTGCTGCGTCTCGAAATGTTCGCACACTCTCCTCTCGTTGGTTTATGAGAAAACTTTTTCGTCACCTCAAATGACGACGTCTTTCAAAAGCTGGGCGGGGAGCTTTTGGTCGTGTTGTTGTTTGAACAAAATCAGCTTTAAAAAAGCGCCTCATCCACCCATCCCTAAACTACACTGCAAGGACGTCAACTATTGGATTTGTAGCAGTTTTTAAACTTATACCCTTTCAAAATAAACTAACCGCTTTAATTTTTTTAGGATCAGGGGGGGCAACTTACTTACCCGCTACATCACGCTTTCGTATGCTAACTTTTATGCGGATCCGCGGGCGGTACTTTAAAGCTCATAAATCCCTTGCCCTGCCCCGTGCTATTATGGGTTTGTTAACTCACGTAAAATTATTATCTAAAGTCTCTTTATTGGAGCTTTATCCAGGTCAGGGCGTACAGTATGTTCGGAGTGGTGGTGTCTGTGCGCGTTTGACGCGCGTAAATCTTCGAAATTATACGGGAGTTGTTCAATTACCGTCGGGAGTTAAAAAAGCTTTTTCTTTATACTCTCTCGCCTCTTTTGGTCCGGTTGCTTTAAAGGCGAAGCGGCGTGTTCGGAATACCCGATCTGGTTATTGACGTACTTTTGGGGTTAAATCAATTGTTCGAGGAGTTGCGCGAAATCCGGTAGATCACCCCCATGGAGGTAGAACCAAAGCGATTAAATACCCACGTACACCGTGAGGAAAAACTACAAAATTTAAGTAAGTGTAGAGGTGATTAGAAATTTTCAAAAGCCGGAGGAGAAAAAAATTTTTAAAGTATCGTATGTTGCACCTAGTGTAACTCGTCAATTGTATTTGATGCAAGACACGGATTTGTATGATGGGCAAGTTTTATCGGTCACGTCGCGCGGCTCAGCGATTCCTTTCGCTTTCGAACCGCGTCGAGTGAAGATTTATACTGGCCGGGGGTACACGATTCGGGAAATGTCAGTATGAATGATTGGTTTTAAATTTGGCGAGTTCACGTGAAATCGAAAACTTGCTCTGTATAAAGCAAAACAGCTTCGAAAAAAAGCGAAAAAAAAAGCAAAATAATCAATGAAATTTGAACGCGTATTGCATATTTATTGAGCACGGGGGTTTGTTTATGGAGGTCAAATTCTCCCTTTTGATTCAAAATGATGATCATTTGGTTCGGAAGCTGGGGGTATGGGTTTTTCAACGCGTATTAAATTTATTAAGCGTTTTGAGAATTATGAAATGTATCGTGATAAGACTGCACGCTTAACACAAGCGGGAGAAGGATCGCGTTTTGTTATTAACCGAATTTTGTCTCGCGCGGCTTGTATGAACAATCCGATTAAAGAGTTGTACTTCTTTAATTTAGTTCGTTTATTTTTAATTAAATCTATGCGAGGTCGTTCCCAAGCTCTGGGAAAACCCTCCCATGGTCAACGAACGTGATCGAATGCCTGAACCGCCTATCGATATAATAAAACAGTTCGTATTTTTGTTGCGAAAGTGCAGCGTCAGATGGAAAAAGAAAAGAAAGAAGAAAAAATTAACTACAAATTGATTAAGAAAAAAGTACAGAAATCAAAAAAAGAAGGTCTTATTAAGGGGCCAAAAAAAAAAAAAGTGATGCATGATTTTAACATGGAATGCTATATGATATCATCGTGAGGTTTGTCTCGTTTATCAGTCTGGGGTTGACGAACCTCGTCTTTCACACCTTCGGGAAGTGTTATTCAAGTCATGAGTTCATGACAAACTTTAATTTTTTCGCTTTTTAAGGTTTTTAAAGTCTACGGTATTTTAATGTGATCAATGACTAGTATTAATTTGCGACGTCTATTTTGATCGTGTTTACAAGCTAACTCAGTGAACCTTAATTTTCTTCTTCAAGCTCGACGACCTCGCCGTTCTAAAAAACTCTCTAGACGCTTACGGTCGTCTCGACATTCTTACACTCGGGGCGTAGCCCTACGACCTTTAATACGACGTTTTATGCCTCGAACAGTTCCAACTGTGGGGTTGTCTACGCATTTCTCTCTTCGACAGCAATTGGTACACCCGTTTGTTGAGCAACTATTTCGTGTGTATCGACTTCCCTCTATTCCTCTGTCGACTCCTTGACGTCCTTTAAGGAATAATCGAATGCGTTTACAGTTAGGTGTAGTCGGAAAACCCTTTAAGCGCCGTTGCCGGGCGGTTAACTATTCCGTTTTGACACGTCGAGTGACTTTTTTTAGTATGCTTTTACGGGCGGTTCGCGGTTCGACTGAAGCGGGATTGGATGCAGGTGAGGATGAGTCGGCTTGATTACCCTCACGTGTGGCGTTCAAATTACCTCGTTTGTTCTTGCGGGTTTTTGATCGTCGAGTACGAAAAGTAAAGCGCCCCACCCCTGCCACACCGCACCCTCACTCCTTTTTGAATGGCCCACGACCGAAGTTCGTTGCTGCAATTGCCTTAAGTCGGGTTCTATCAAGCCGCGTCTATAAGAGTTATTTACGGGGTGCCACCTTTCGTAATGTTCCTCTACAAAGAGGTTTTACTCCTTCTCGTTCAATTTTAGGCTCCTTTAAGAAATTATCGACTTGATCACGCTCGTCAATTTACTTGAGGCGACGTTTGCTTAAAATTTCGCGACATTATCCCTCCGTGACGCTTCTTCGTTATGCCCGGTGACGGTACTACCGCCCCCGCCGTTACAAGGGTCGAATGCGTCGCCGTCGTCGTTGACGTCGATATCGAATGATTTTTTTCCCAAGGCGACGGTGTTATCGTTTGAGGCGTCGTCGTCGTCGATATTTAAAGCGAAAAATACCTCTCCTTCAATCGTTACCACGAACTTTATTCTTAGTTAATCGGCGACGATCGCTCGTTACTTATTGTTCTTATATGAAACGAACCTTTCGTCGGTTAGGGCGGATTTTTCGTCGAGGTCGTCGTTACCATAGAGGATTATTTATTGCTAAACGTGGTGTACGTCGTTATCGAAAACTTCGACGGAGGATTCGTCGGACTCGAAGGCGACTAAAGGTGTGACGACGTCGTGGATGAGGTCGTTATATTCAAGTTGGTAAAGTTCTGCACAACACGAGAATGGACATAGCGTCTATTATTCGTGATCGGACGCCTCAAGCGCGTCAAGAAATTTTACCTTCGCGCGGTCTCGAACAATCCGGTCTTTGATCAATTAGATGACGTCAGACGATCGATCCTACAGTTGTACGATTATGATGAAACTGGGATCGACGTTCGTACCGACTTAGGATCCCGCATCGTGTTGGGCGATGAGCTGATCGATATCTCCCACGAGGGTGATACAATCGACCTTCTCGTAAAAAGATTCGACGTTTTCGCTCTCGTCGGAGTCGTTCCCGCCGAATCCGTCTTTTAGAAAAGGGACGCACATCCCTCTCCTCTTTCGCTGTTTTAAGGCAGCGATTGCGTGTGCGCCGTTTAGTGGTGCATGCTTCAAGGCGTCATTATACGAAATTTCGACTACGCCGTCGCTTATCTCGACAGGTTAGACGCTTACTTTGGACGCGAGCCTCGCTTCCTGTGACCGTCCGTCGAGGGCGTGACTGACATCTCGAGAGTATTCCACGCCATTCGCTTTATAAGCTTTACAATATTCAACGTAGTATTGTTTCAAGGTTCTTACGGTTTAGTAATTGACGTGAGGGTTTCCCTAAGTTTACACGCGTTAAGAGAGCATTATTTGGGAGTCGTATTGCTCAAATTCGGCGTTATTCTTGAGGACGCGTTGGGACTGCACGACAGCAAAGTACAATAACGCAGATTCGAGGATTACGAAACTGACATAACCGCTTAGGGGGGTCTTCACGTCAAGGAGTTCGCGGGATTCCTGCGCTTTTACGTCGGCAAGTAAAAACGAGAGGATCGTTTAGTTTAGCGGTATTGCAACGTAGTCTCAGTAATTTGCGACGGCTCTCGAGTTCGTTAACGGCGCGGAGAGTCCATCAACGAGTTCAACGATTATCTCGAAGACAGCGAATTGTTATAAGTCGACCCGTAGCACGGCCTAAATCCTGATTAGTTCGACAACCACCAGTCCGTATAATTACACGGCGACGGTATCGTTTCTTATTCCCTCTTTTTAAGGTGTTGGGGCGTCAAAGGCAAGGAATTCGTCGGCAGTGTAGTCAGCTAAAGTTTCGACGGTCGGAGAGGTGGTGATTGCGCCGATCTGAACGGAGACCGCGAACACGGCTATGACGATGTTACCGCCGGAGTCGCTCCCCGTTTCACCCTTATCGCAGTCGTCAAAATCGCGTTCACTTTACTCCCTTTAAGCGGGCGTGTTTTTACCGACGGTCACGTTTACGGCGCCGTCTCGAGCAACCTCGTTGGGTACCGCTTCGGGAGTTGATTGTACCACTTTTTCGGTGAGCGCGTGGTTTATTAAAGGTTGTATCTTCGCGATTTGATTACGCTGTGGGGGCACCTCACTACGTTGTTCGAGAGACGCGTAAATCGACAATTCCCTTCTTACACCATTTTATTGGTGTTATAACCTCCTCCCCTCTTATCTCGTATCGCCGTCATTGATCTACCGTTACGCCTATCTATTTTCACAGTCTTTATAACGTTCCGTTTCTGTTGTCAGGGTGTGGATTTCTTTTTACACAACGACACTCTGTTCGCGGTTTAGTTAATACGTTACCACGTTCGGCGCGTGCAAAATTGTTTAAGTTTCAATACTCTTTTGTCTATAAAGATGACTTAAAGCGAATGTTAATGCGGTATGCGCGACATGGGGTAGTCCCGCAACTTTTTACACGATTACGACGTTACTTAAAGCCGACGCGCTTTCCTTTACAATTCCAGCAAGTTGCTCGTGTTGCTAGTTTAGAGGATAAGACGTCGCGTGTTGGAAGTCTTTTTGCGAATCGAAGTTGAAAGGAACGTGTAAGTACAACGCGTGAGGGTCGTGCGGAACGCGCCGCTGTTTCTCCACTCGCTCCTCTAGTCGCGGATTTGTCTACTTCTCTTCGAATTAAACGAATCCGGTTTAAGCCCGGGTATTCTCGAATTTGACGGCGAGCGCGAGCGAGTCTTAATTACTTACTCAACACACATTTTCGGTATCAACACCGTTTTACGCGCTTCCTTCATCAATTTCGACGATCTTATCATCAACAATCATCTCAATTCTTAGCTGTAACATTAGGTCGCTTCCTCGTAGATGTGCGCTTCGTTTTTGATTATCGTGTGAGTTTAGAAATTTTACAAATGGATATAGTTTACGTGAATGGTTGTCTTGCGACTAATCACCTCATCCCTTTAGTTGCTGGTGATATTGTGCAAATGGTTGTAAGTTTGAAGTATTATATTGCTGCTCGCTGATTAGTCAATTGAAATCGTAAAGAACGATCTCGAATCGTGAAGTTAGCAAATTTTCGCCGTAATAAAAGTCAATACGATTTAAGTAAACAACGATCTTATCGCTTACCAGACTGAATCTTTAATAACGGTTTTAAGCGGCGTGATATTCCGAAATATGTTGAGGTTGATTACTTTACACTATCAGCGTTTATTTTATACGAACCTTTATGTATGTCAAGTTTCAATCCTCTAACATTTCTAGAAAGGCGCGATTCTATTTACCCAATGTATAACTTTTATTACATGACTTAACTACGTCTTTGTATCTTGAAGAACTCTACCTACTTCTAGTTTTACTTTCGGTAGTGTTTATGCGGTCTACAATTTTTAATTTTTGACAACCTAAAACGCTACAAAATTCACTTTCGGAGCGACGAATTAAAAGCTTCGTTTTGAATTTTGGTCCTCAACACCCAGCAGCGCACGGAGTTTTACGCCTTGTAGTGCAGTTGAATGGTGAGTTAGTTGAACGTGCTGATTCACATGTTGGTTTTTTACATAGGGGAACAGAAAAACTTATTGAAAGTCGAACTTATTTAAAGTCTCTTCCCTACTTTGATCGACTTGACTACGTATCAATGATGACACAAGAACATGCCTTTTGTATTGCTATTGAGGCGTTACTTCAAACAACATCCCATACGGCTTTGTATGTTCAAGTTCGTGTTTTATTTGATGAATTAACACGAGTCTTAAATCATTTACTTGCTCTTTCAACCCATTCGTTAGATGTTGGGAATATGGCGCCGGTTTTTTGAGCCTTTGAGGAACGAGAACGCTTAATGGAGTTCTATGAACGAGTCTCAGGGGCACGAATGCATGCGGCTTTTTACCGTCCCAACGATATTGATTGGACAGGATTAAACGGTCAATTTTTTCTGGATATTGCTCTCTTTGCACGCGATTGTTTTAAGTCGTTGACGGAAATTTTTACCGTCTTAACTACGAATCGTATTTGAAAATCTCGATTAGTAGGTGTAGGTAGTTTAAATTTAACAGACGCTCTTTATCATGGAGTAACGGGACCTGTTATTCGAAGTGTTGGGGTTCGAAAAGATATTCGCTTTTTACGGTCGGAGACGTATGCCCATTATTGATTTTTATCAATTCAAGGGTACTTAGGGAAGCGTGGAGATAGTTATGATCGTTTTCTTATTCGTTTACGTGAGATGTACGAAAGTATCAATATCGTTTTTCAACTCCTAGCGAATTTAACAGATCGCGCTGCCAGCGAAGGTCAAGACCTATCAAACCCTGTCGAAGCGGTTAACTTTTTCAATTTTTTCCAAACTTTGTACGCGAGTGCAGAGAAAGCGCGAAATTGAAACACCCGTTATTCGTCAATGGAAGGATTAATCAATCACTTTAAGCACTATAGTGAAGGAATTAAAGTTCCGCGTGGGTTTGTTTATAAAGCTGTTGAGGCTCCAAAAGGGGAGTTTGGGGTATCTTTAATTTCTGATGGAACGTCCCACCCCTACCGGTGTAAAATTAGAACGCCTGCTTATCATCATATGCAAGTCATGTCACGAATGGCGCAAGGACATTACTTTGCCGATCTTGTTACTATTCTTGGATCATTAGACATTGTTTTTGGAGATGTTGATCGTTAAGATCCTTAGATATGTTATGGATCTAGGGTTCGCACTTTCATCACTCTCTTTAGACACTCGCCTTTTGAGGTGAGTGTCCATGTGAAGGTTAGTCAACTATTGTTTTAGTGATCCCTTTGGACACTACCTAACCTCTATGAACCTCTTTGAGATTTTAATAGCCATCTACAATTGGTACATTAATCTTCTTTGAGACGGCGCGGATGCAATTCAATGCACCTTATGACGATATGCTCCGGAGTGATTCTTATCACATTGAGCAGTTGAGTCAATGATGAATTTTGCGAGTACCTATGCCGCCGTTTTTGCCGTTCTTTTTACAGCTATGAATTTGTTTTTAATCGGAGACGCTATTATTTCGAGCCGACCCTACAAGGCTGGTCTTGCGTATGTGCGATCTTGACAACTTTCTTCTCCGACGCAAAAAACGGGGACACTACGAAATCTTCTTCGTCGTGCTCCTTTTGTTGGACGTTTTTTTAAATAAGCCAACCTGCTTATATATGTATATGCAGTTTACGTCGATAATTTTCCTTTCTTTAAGTTTTACATTCGTGTGGAACTTTAAGCACCTCTTTTTTAGCTCTGTGCTCTACCAACTGAGCTATTAAAACCAAAAAAAACTTCTCCCGCATCGCTTATTTATAAGCAAGAATTTCGAGATAAGTAATTGTATTTAGTGTTGTTATAGAGTATTGTAAAATTTTAATACGGTGGGAATTACACCGAGTCGAGATCATGCGACGTCGTGTCGCATTCACGTAACTTTAGTGAATCACTGATCTCTATCAATTCGCTACGTTAGTAGCTTATAGGTACCTTTTGGTTTGTACGCGTTTTGGCTAATTTCCTCCGGCTAGTCAAACAGAGTTTCTCTGAATGGTCACCTTATATTGCGGTTAGCGACGCGTCGACAGTAGTACCGTTCGGTGCTACGAACTAGCCCTATGTGATCTTTTTTTCGAAAATGTAACCTAAACTTATTAAATCTGTTATGAGTACAAAGTTATGAAGTCCACCAACGCCTTTATTCTTGCACCACTTTCAATTTGCGCGGCTTTTTAGAGATGGTAGTGTTTATTCCAGACTTTTATAAACTTAACGATCTCCTATGACAAGAGGGATTGCTTATTGATTTCTTACAAAAAAAAAGTGCTGACAAATGAGTCCGAACAGCTTTACCGTTTACTTATAATCTTCTAAGTGAGCGCATTGTATGAGGTTTAGTTGTCCGCTTCTACTTAGATTACGTCTTACATCCAGGAGCTAAAGCATCAATTTTTGAGTTTTCGAGTATTGCGTGAATTTTATTGAGTACATTATTTACGCTCGTATTTTTTTTTATTAGTGTAGTAAGCTTGTATTGAGTTGCTTGTATTCTGTAGTTTTTTCTTGATGCAATTGGGGTTGAGGGGGGGGATAGGTTAGTACTTTTTTGGCGTTTTTGGAATGAAGTTATGCTTGACTATGTAATTTAAATGTAACCTTCGGATCAATTTTGGGGTTTGGTAGTCCCAAAGGACTTGCTTTCTTGTGTACAGTAAATGGAACAGTCCCGTTTGCAATCAAACTAACACTTTGTTTAGCTTTTTTAATTTTAATCCGAGGGTGTATTCCGCGATATCGATACGATTTTCTAACGAAGCTTGGGTGAGTGAAATTTTTGACCTATACTCTTGTACTTCTTCTTGAATCGTTTATGCTTTATTTAGTTTTATAAACTGGGCATTTTCC
>Ga0129347_1303113_pt1 | contig 9966 bp, 8 predicted proteins | sample CPBNA2_5_FD_105437 | JGI IMG/M metagenome (GOLD analysis project Ga0129347, IMG submission 105437) | Freshwater to marine salinity gradient microbial communities from Chesapeake Bay, USA - CPBay_Sum_20_0.8_RNA2 (Metagenome Metatranscriptome) | ecosystem: Environmental > Aquatic > Marine > Coastal ...
CAGAGAGCATGAGGCCAACACGGGACATGCCAAACAACGAGGATACAGAGTCTGTGTGCGCGGAGGACCGCGGAAGCAGGAGGAGGCCAGAATGCTCGAGGTCAGCTGCTGCTGCAAACAGGCCGGAACGCCCAACCCCAGAAGCGACCAGGGTGGGGCCTGAACACGGAGGACACCTAGGAGGAGGCAAAGACGCCACGTGCAACCTGTCCAAGAACACCGCAGGCAACTCAGATCGCGACCGTCCAGACAGAGTAGAGGTTGCTCCCGGGCAGATGTGGGTGCGAAAAGATGGCAGTGCATCCGGGTGGACGTGATCCGGCGGTGGTATCGGACATCCAAACCAACTCAAGCCAAACATCAACAACAATAACCCAACCCGGAAGGGACTCTGCGCAGATGGTAAACTGCCAATGTGTACAAAATCAGGTGCAAACAATGACAGATCTGACCATGATAGCCCGTATGGAAACAGTGCTGGCCTTGGGCAGAGGAAACTGTGCAGAGGGAGCATTGACTCAGGATGCAAGAAGTCTGGGGCCGGCGGGAGTAACTCCGGATACGACATGCCAGAAACGAGCAACACAACATCGATGTGTATGGGGCTCTTTGATGCTGTCAAAGTTTCCGAATGGATCCAGTCAGGAGCTGACAAACTGGTGCCAGGATGTGTCATCCCGAACACCAACATGAAGGAGCCAAGGCAAATATGGCTCCTCAGGGAAGGGGACAAATCAAAGTGAATGAAGTCAAGGACGACCAGGAGAAAACCCGGGCATACTATCCCAACCACCATGAGCATCAGGCCCGTGTGCAGAAGAGACTGCAAAGGCAGGGGCAACCCGGTATGCAAGAGATTTGGAGCCGATGGCAATGATCCCAAGTGTGACATCCTGTACGCTGGCAAGGTGAAACCTGGCCGGATGTAGCCCTGCGGGAGGAACATGCTGCCTAAATGCACGGGGTCAAGCATGAACGAAGGCAGTCCTGGGCAGTTCATTCCGAAGGCCACCAACGTGCTCCCCGACCGGATGTGGCTCTGGAGTGCCAGCATGAACCCTGGGTGGATAGGGTTCAGCGCGGGCAGGAGGAGCCCAGGCCACGCCATTCCATATGCCGAGGGCGCAGGGCCAGGGCGGATGGGGGACTTCAGTGGCGGCAACAACTCCAGGTGCAAGAAGTCAGGAACTGCCAGTGGCAGGCCCGACCTTGTCATTCTGAATGCCGCCGGTGGTGCACCAGACCGGACGAGGCTCCGCAGCGGTGGGTTTGGGCTCGAGTGGATGTGGTCCGGCATCAGCAAAGAGGTGCCCGACCACGTGATGCCGAAGGCCACCGGGTTCGAGCCGAGGCATGCGAGAGTCTGCGAGGACAAGAAGACTGCCGTATGGACGTGGTTGGGAGTGGGCAACAAGGACTCTGGCCACGTCATCCCATATGCGGGTAACGTCAAACCCAAGCGGAAATGGCGTCGCAGGGACAAGGGGGCGTCAGGGCGCAAAAAGTCTGAGGCTGGCAACAACGAGCTTGAACAAGTCATTCCGAACACAGACAGTGACGGCCCCGTGCGGCAGTGTCCCTGCAGTGGAGGTATGGGGCCGAGATTAAAATAGTCCGGCGTAAGTAGACTTGGTCCAGGACATTGCATGCCAGAGGCTGAGAGGGTACTGTCTGAACAAGGATATCCTTGCGACAGGGGTATGAAACCTGCATGCACAGAGTCCAGAACTGTAATCAGTGCCCTCGGCCAAGTCAGTCCGGAGACTGGCAGAGTGAGCCCAATGCAGAAGTGAGTACGAGACAGCAGGGACGGAGCAGGGTTGACAAGGTCAGGTGCCACCAAAGGTGGCCCTAAGCATGTCATCCCGGACGCGGGCAGCGTGGAACTCGACTGGATGTAAGTCCTGGAGGACGGCGGAGGCCCAGAGAGAGCGAAGTCCAGCACCAACAAGAGACTGCCTGGCTGTGTCATGCCGGAGGCTGATGGCATCACCCCCGACTAGATGAACAACCTTAGTGACAAGAGGAAACCCAAGTGAACGGAGTCTGGCATGGGCAGAGACAGTCCAGGCCGTTGCGTGCCATATACAAGCGACATAAGACCTATCCGGAGGGGTCGCTGAGGAGGCACAAGAGGTTCAATGAGAACGTGATCAGGCGCGGACAGAGTGCTGCCCAACCGTGGCAAGCCATAGACTGGCAGCAGAGATCCCAACCATAGGTGGGCCCGCGAAGGCATGGTAGCGCCGGCATACACCAAATCCAATGCTGATAACGTCATGCCCAGTCGTGTCATGCTGAACACGGACAATGTGGGCTCCGCATGCAAGAAACTCTGCAGAGACAATGATAGGCTCAATTGCGTGTGGGACGGGGCAGACAAGGTGAAGTCTAAGCGTGCGAGCCCGTAGGCTGGAAGTGGGGAACCCAGCCAAATGTGGCTTTGCAACAGGGATGCGCTGCCTGCCTGGATGAGGTCCGGAGAAGGCGGAAATAAGCCCGATCATGCCATGCCATACACGGCTATCGACAAACTGGAGCATACGTACCTCCGGAGAGTCGGTGAGGCGCCTGGGTGGCAGAGATCCAGCACAAGAGGCGGCAAACCTGAACGCATAATGCCGAAGGCAGACAGGACAGGATCTGCCTGCAGAGAACCCCTCAAAGACGGAATTGAACTGGTGTGGACTGAATCTGGCGCCAGAAGTGTCATGCCTGGCCAAGTGATGCTAGATGCAGACAACATCAGACCCAGATGCGCAAAGCCTCGGGATGCCAGTGTGGAACCAGTGTGGATGAAGTCCAACATCGACAGCAGCAACCCCGACCGGTGCATACCGTAGGCCAACGGAATAGGCCCGGACCTTGCCCAACACTTCAGCAAGAGGGGCAAACCCAAATGCAGAGAGTTGGGAGCTGGAGGCAGAAGGCCCAACCGGCACATCCCAGAGGCTGCCAATGTTGGGCCCGGACGCGCGAGGCCCCTGGATGGCAAGATCGATACTGAATGGACAAGGTCCAGTGCAGCAGGGGATACCTCCAGGCATGACATTCCATAGGCCGGGGGAAGGAAACCGAGGCGAATGTGGCTGCGCGAGGGCAGCATCAAGTCCAGATGTATGGGGTCCAAAGTGGAGAGAGGCAACCCTGGGCGCGCCATGCCAGATGCCAGCGGTGTGGGCCCTGACCGTGTGAAGCTCTGCGACAACATAAAAAAACCCAAGTGCAGGGAGTCCAATGCCGACAGGGAAAAACCAGGGCGCGACAGCCCAACAACCAGGATCGAAACTCCCGAGTAGATGGGGCTACGCAGCGAGAGCAATAGACCAAGATGGATGGAGTCCAAAACTGGGGGCGGTGGCCTTGACCAAGTCATGCCATACGCCAGCGGCATGGCACCTACCTAGATCGGTCTCCGAGGAGGCGTGCTCAACCCCAGGTGCGTGTAGTCCAGCGCCGGCAATGGTGCATCAAGGCGCATGATGCCAGAGGCAGGCGTTGTTAGTCCTGAGCGCAAGTGGGATCTTGAGAGCAGTGTGGGCTTGGCATGAATAGAGTCAGGAGTTGCGAGGAATGGCCCGAGTCAAGTGATGCCGGACGCCGGAAGTGTAGGACCCGGCCAAAGATGCAAGTGTAAGGACGGCATTGGGCCAAGGTGCGTATGGTCCAAAACCAAGAGGGTGAAGCCTGACCTTGTCATGCCAGACGTCAACAGGAAGAAATCCAAGTAAATGTATGAGCGCAAGGGCAGCACCAAACCAGAGACCACAAAGTCAAGAGCGGACAGGCTGATACCGAGCCGCGTCATGCCGAATGCTGGCGTGCTAAATTCAAGGTGAACATGGCTGCGTGGTGCCAAATTGATGCCTGGGTAAACGAGGTCTGGAGCGGACAGGGGCAATCCCGGCCATGCCATCCCATACGCAAGAAGGGTTGAACCACAGCAGATATTCGCACGAATTGACAGGACAGCGTCTGCATGCAAGCGGTCCAAAAATAGCAACGTCGATCCAAGCCAGCACATGCCGTAGGCAGGAGGCGTCGAATCTGGGCACAGGTGTGTCCTCAAAAACGTGGGGGACATCATCTGCACAAAGTCCAGCGCGAGTGGTGAAACGCCAAGACGTGTCATGCCAAAGGCGGGCGGCGTGGAACCCAACTGCATGTGCGAGCGCGGCAACGGCAGCAGCCTGGTGTTCATGAAATCCAACGGCGACGGCATGGAGCCAAGTGTCGTCAGACCGTACACAAGGAGTGTCGATCCTGATTTGCAGAGACTCCTCGGCGCCGAGGTGGAACTTGGGTGCAGAAGGTCCAAAATCACCGGTGTCAGGCCAAGCCATGTCATTCCAAATGCGGAGGGCAAAGTGCCGAGCCGTGTGTGGCCGCGGAACGGCAGTGTCGGCCCGGGATGGACAGAATTTGAGGCCATTGGAGTCGGCCCAATTCACGCCATGCCGAAGGCGGCTGAAGTAGCCTCCGGATGAATGTGGCTGTGTGAAGGTGAGGGAGGACCTGGATGGAAGCAGTCCAGAAGCGGGGGACTCGCGCCCAGGCGACACATGCCATACACAGGCAGCATAGGTCCTATGTGAAGGAACCTTCTGAATGGCAAAGATGAGCCCGTCTCCACGGAGTCCAACGCCAAGGGTAGTGGTCTCAGCCTCGTCATGCCAGAGGCAGGCGGAGCTGAGCCGGCATGTAGGTAGCTCTGCAACGACGGTGTTGGGTCAGGATGGAGGAGGTCAAGTGCCGTCAGCGAAAGGCCTGGGTGCGTCATGCTGGATACCGAAAGCGGAGGGCTCGAGTGTAGGAGGCCACGCGACGACGTTGTGAAACTCAAGTGGATGAGGTCTAGCGCTGGAGGAGTAAGGCCCAACCACATCAAGCCAAATGCTGGCAGGGAACTGCCTGGTCTTGCGAGTGACCTTGGTGATGACAAGACTCCAAAGGTGAAGAGATCCGAAGCCACCATGAGCAAGCCCGGGCATGCCAATCCAGACGCCAGTGGAGTTGCGCCTGAACAAGTGTGGCCGCGCAGGGGAATCGTGGGCTCCAAATGGATGGAATCCGGTGCAAGGAACAGGGCGCCTGGACGTGTCATCCCATACGCGGGCAACATTACATCAGGCTGAATGTGACTGCGAAGTGGTAATGTTGGCCTGAGCCCAATAGAGTCTGGCAATGATGATGTGAACCCTGGCCACGTCATCCCGAAAGCAGGCAAAGGGAGGCCTGCACGCAGGAAGCCCCTGAGAAGTGGGATCACGCCGGGGTTTGTGGGGTCAGGCACTGCTGAAGGCAACCCCAACTTTGGCAGTCCGTAAGCGGGCAAAGATGGATCAAGCCAAATGGGCGACCGGAATGACACTGAGGGTCCCATGAGGAGGTGGTTAAGCACTGGCGACATCGGTTCCAGGCACGTCATGCCATAAACAGGAGGAGTCAACCTGAGACAGATGTGGAACTGCAGAAGGGTCGATGTTTCGGTGTGAATTGGATCCAACGCCAACAGTGGAGCTTCTGGCCAAGTCATCCCGAAGGCCGGTGGTATGGACTCTGGCCAAGCAGGTGTGTGTGGAAATGGCGGGAAACCCAAGTGCACAAAATCCGACGTTGACGGTGGTATGTCCGAGCGTGTCATTCCGTAAGCTGAGAGTGGTAATTCAGTGCGTATGGGACTCCTCAATGGCGAGTTTGAGCCAGTCTGGACATGGTCCAGAGCCAGCAGCGGTGACCTCGATCGTGTCACGCTGAAAGCGAGGAGTGACGGCCCCGGCTTGGTGAAACTGTGTGCCGATAGGGTCAATCCGAGATGGATGGAGTCCGGAATTGTTGTCGAGGGGCCAAGCCATGTCATGCCAGAGGCGGATGGTGCAAGACTGGCTCAGAGAGAACCTCTGAGAAATGCCGGTATCCCCATGTGTATCAAGTCCAAGGCAAACGGTGGGATCTCTGACTAAGCGATGCCGTATGCCAGTGAGAGTGGCCCCGCTCACAGGTACCCATGCAAGGGCGAGGCACTGCCAAAGTGCACCATATTTGAAGCAAACATGCAGAGGCCTGATCTTGTCATGCCATATGCGGGCAGGGGGACACCAAGACAGAGCCGACTTCGGGCTGAGAGCGAACTGCCCGTCATGACAAGGTCTGGCGTCGACAGGGAAGTTCTGGGCCACGTCATGCCGTAGGCGGGCATGATGACGCCAATGCAAATGAAACTCCTCAACAGCAAAGGCAGATCGAGATGTACGGGGTCGGTTGCTACCAAGAGGACGCCGGGGTGGGCCATACCATAAGCCAAAGGTGGCAAACCGCATCACGAGTAACTGCGAGGCGGCAGCGGAGGTCTTGCAAGAATAGAATTTGGCAGGAGCAAAGTGAACTCCGGGCATGCCATGCCGTAGACTGGCAGAGCGCTTTCCACTCGGCAAGGGGTACGCGAGGGCAGTGCAGAGCCTGTGCTTGCGCAATCCAGCAACGGTGACATCGAGTCCAGCCAAGACATGCCGGACGCGACCGTCGGGCTGCCGGGGCGGATGGGCGTCTGCGAAGGCAAAAAAGGATTCGGGTGGATATAGTCTGGCACAGCGAGTGGGGTGCCGGCACACATGATACCGTAGGCTGGTGGGGCAAACCCAAGGCATGCATGGACTCGCGCAAACAGCAGAAATCCGGCATGGATCGAGTTCAGGGCAGAGGAGGGCAAACCCAAGCGGCACAGCCTGAACACCGTCAGCGGCACATCCGACCACGCGGGTGTCTGGGGCGACGAGCTCAGACCCAGATGCAGGAGGTCCGGCAAGGGCAAGCTGGATCTCGAACATACCATCCCATAGGCCGGCGTGGGGAGGCCCAGGTGGATCCAAGACCGCGAGAACAACGAGCTGCCGGAGTGCGAAGGGTCAGGCATCAGCGGCAAGATGTTCAGCTGTGCCAAGCCATACACCAGGGTCGGAAAGCCTGAACAGGAGAAGATCCTGGGTGGCAGCGATAAGCTGAGGTGCACGAGGTCAGGCACCGCAAACAGCAGCCCCAAGTGCGCGATGCCATAGGCCAGCGAGGGGAATTCCAGGCGGCAGGAAACCCTCAGAATCATGGACACACCAAGATGGATCGAGTCCAGTGTGAAGAGCAATGCTCCCAGGCGTGGCAAGCCATACACTGCTGGGAAAGGGCTGGGCTAGATGTGTGTCCGGAGCAACGGAGGCGTGCCAGTGTTCACGTGGTCCAGCAACAGAAGAAAGGACCCCAAACAGCACATACTGGAGGCGGACATGGGCGGGCTAAAATGCAGGGGGGAGCGCAGAAACATCAGGGGTTTCAGGTGGATGGAATCCGACGCCAGGAGCGAGATGCCAGGGCAAGTCATTCCGTATGCAAGCAACAGCAAGCCAGGGCAGCAGGGATCGTGTGGCACCAGCAGGGAGTCGGGGTGGACAGAGTCTGAGACGGGGGACGATGCTCCCAAGCGGCAGAGACCGTAGACAACCATTGCTGGCCCTGTGTGGATGAAGGCTTGCAACAGGAGGAACAACCTGATCTGGACTGGGTCGGGAACGGGTAGCGGGGAACCCAAGCAAGTTAACCTGGATACTGGTGGGGACATTTCAGGCTGGGTGGGGGTCTGCGGCGGCAGTGGCGTTGCCGAGTGCACGAAGTCCAGAGCACTTGGAGGCGGACCGGGTTGCGACATGCCGTAGGCCAGAGGTGCAATGCCTGAGCGGACCAGGCTGTGGGGAGGCATGAAAGTGTCGGACTCAATGAAATCAGTCGCTGTGGGAGAAGACCCCGAGCGCGACATGCTGGACGCAAGCAAACTCGATCCCGGATGCAGGAGCGCCCGCAAGGGCGGCGTGGGGCCTGGGTGGAGGAGGTTCAAAACCGGCGTTGGGAAGTTCAGGCGGGTCAGGCCGTACACTGGCAGCACAACACCCATACAGGGCAACACCCTGAGTGAGAGCGAGCTTCCCAGATACACCAAGTCAAGGATGGGTAGGAAAAGGCTGGGCCTTGCCAGACCAGAGGCTGGCAACACCGCTCTGATCTGTGCATGTGTCTGCAACGACGACGCACTTCCCGGTGAAATGAAATCTGGGACCAAGAGGGTGAGCTCTGGGCGGGCCAGGCCGTAGGCGGGTGGAGGCGGGCCTGATTGTGTGAGGCTGTGGGAAGGCAGCACAGACCCGAGGTGAGCAAGGTCTAAAGCTGTCAAGGACGCTCCTGGGCATTGCATGCCGAAGGCGGGGAGCACTGCTCCGAGCCTGACAGGGCCATGCAAAAGCAGCATACTCCCGGAGGAGGTGGAGTCTGGGGCCAACGGGGCGGAGCCCGGGCACGGCAGGCCAGAAACTGCCGGCGTTGTGCTCGGGTAGCCAAGGCTCCGCAGAAAGATTAATGCATTTGAGTGCAGGAGATCCGACACGAGCATTGATAAGCCCATTCTGCTCATTCCGTATGCTGGCAGGGGGGACCTTGATCAGCCCCAGCTCCTCAGCGGTGGCGATGCGCCAAGGTGCACAAAGTCGATCACAGTTATCAAAAGACTCAAACGCGACATACCATAGGCGGTCGTGGCAGAGCCAATGCACATGAGAGTCTGAAATGAAAGCATTGGTCTCGAGCTCACGCAGTCCATAGCAATTGACATCACATCCAGACAGACCAGCCCGTAGGCGGGCAGCGGCGAGCCAGGACAAAAGTAGGTCCGGGCAAGTAAAGGAACTTCCACATGTGCAAAGTTTGGCACTGATGACGGCATGTCTGTCCGGGTGATGCTGGACACCGGCATCACTGACCCGACGTACAGGAATGCTCTGAAGGGCAAGGGCAAACCCAGGTGGATGAGGTCTGATGCCATCAGTGGCATACCCAAGCATGCCATACCATAGACCAACGTTGGTAACCCAGGCCAGATGAGACTCCTCATGGGCAACAGTGAACTTGGGTGTACAAAGTCAGGTGTTGGTGGAGAAGGCTCTGACTGTGACATCCCAAACGCGGGCAAGCACATGTCAAGTCGGATGTGGCTCCGCAAAAGAGGTGCGCTCCCCGAGTGGATGAGATCCAGAACAGACGGAATCAGATCCAATTGTGACATGCCGTAGGCAAACGATGTGGACCCAGGCCGTCCATGGCTTCGCGGTGATAATAAACTTCCGGAACATGGGAAGTCCGAAGGCGGAGGCGACAGGCCTGGGCGGGCAAGCCCAAAGGGGGACAGCATCGACCCAGGGCGTGCAGAACTCCTGGGCGTCAAAGTGCTTTCCGGATGCAGAAAGTCAGGGGCAGGCGGTGGCAGCCTTGAACGCAAAAGCCCGTAGGCGAGCGGCACAAGACCGAGATGGCAGTGACTGCGCGGGGAAGATGGGCTCCCGAAGGTGATGGGATCTGGTGCGAGCAATGTTAAGCCAGGGAGCGACATGCCGTAAGTGATCATCGTGAGCTCCAGCTAGATGTGACTCTGAAGCAAAGGCGTCAGGCCTAAATGGATAGAGTCCAATGCAGGCATGGACACCTCCAGTCTTGCCAGGCCATAGATGGATGACGTTGGCTCAAGGTGCACGGAAGACTGCAGCGGAGCGGGCGGTCCGTAATTGAAGGGATCTGGTGCCAGCACAAACGGACCTGGTAGCGTTATGCCGTAGACAGACAGGGTCGGCTCGGCTCAGAAGTGGCCGCGCAGAGTCAGCGTGAGGCCCAGGTGAAGGGAGTCCAACACTGGCGTGGTGGGTCCCAACCGCGTCATGCCGTAGGCCAGCGACATGGAACCCGGCTGGATGGCTCGCTGTAGCGCTGGCGGTGTGCCCATTTGCACGGGGTCGAGCGTTGGCGGCGACAGTCCAAGTTGCGCCATGCCGTAGGCCAGAGGCGATGGGCTGCAACGGATGGGGCCCCGAGGAAGCGGGCTTAACCTTGGGTGGATGAGATCCAGCACCGGCGGCATGAGCCCAGGGCACGTCATCC
>Ga0129347_1215183_pt1 | contig 9962 bp, 5 predicted proteins | sample CPBNA2_5_FD_105437 | JGI IMG/M metagenome (GOLD analysis project Ga0129347, IMG submission 105437) | Freshwater to marine salinity gradient microbial communities from Chesapeake Bay, USA - CPBay_Sum_20_0.8_RNA2 (Metagenome Metatranscriptome) | ecosystem: Environmental > Aquatic > Marine > Coastal ...
AACTTATAGAATAGAAATCAACTGAGAAGGGGTTAGTAGCGATGAGCGAAATCTCTTAAACTCTGACGAACATTATTATTGTAAACTAATATACATTGACGTATAACCGAAGAAGGTAAAAGTCCTGTAAGTTTATTATAATTTCATACAATCTAATAGGGGTATAGTTTAGTGGCAGAACGTTGGTCTTCAACACCATTTGCGTGGGTTCGATTCCTACTACCCTTGATTTGATATTTAAACTTCCAAAAACTTATATTGTAAAACATAAACGTAGATATGGATGAAAAAAAATATACTTTAAAACTCAATTAAATTCGATTAAATTTCGAACATTTTTAAAAACAAAAAATGCTAAAACAAAATCACAACTATTTAATTCATGAAAGAATAACCCAACTTTGTATAAAAAAACTCAACTTAAAACAATAAATACAAATCTTAAATACCGATTAAGTTCTATAAAAATTAAAAATAAACTAAAAAAAAAATACAACTTTAAAAATTTATCTTACAACCATGGTTTAATCCCTAAAAAACTAATTAAAAAATTCAATCCTTCTTCCCGTTTAAATATCTTAAAAAAATCTCCAAATTCGAATGTAGGCGCATTTGAAACAGGTTTGATTCTAAAATTTAAAAATTCTTATAAAAACACATTACCATGATTTAGTTTACTCCAACAATTATTGTATTTCAAAAATACTATATCAAAAAAAAATTACCAAAAACCCAATTATTTAATTACACCAAAATACCAATTATTTATCACAAATTCTTTCAAACAAATTTACATAAATCAAATTGTTAATACTACATGACCTATAATTGCGTTACAAAAAAATGACTATGCTCTTCAAAATTTATTTACTACTAAACCAAACACTTCTCATTTAATAAATATACATACAAAAAATAAAAAACAAATAACGTATTGTAGTTGACTTTTTTTTAAAAAAACTAAATTTATTTTAAAAAAAAACCACAATTTCTTTCGTAAAACATTAAAAAAACAACAACCTCTTTTTAAAACAAACAATTCTATAAAAAATTTATACAGTTTTTCGAAACCTACAGCCTGTTTACCTAGTGGCGTAGGAGTTTGAAACGGTATGAATCAAGTAGTATATGCAAAAAACACATGAACTAATAAACAAAAATACCGTAAATCTAACGTAAGACGAAATCGAAGCCATCGTCTAATATTAGGTAGTCGAACTTTATTAAAGCAACAAATCTATAAACTTAGAGCACTATTTTTTAAAAGTACAATTTGAGATCGTAATTCCTATAAAACTTTAGTCCCCATGAGTTACCACCCCACCTTACGAATACATCGACCAAATAATCCTTTTGAAATTAACAAACAAAAATTGTACAGAACTTTACGTTTTCAACGTAAAATAAAAAAAAAAAAATTTCGTATAGGATATATACTTCCGATACAACAAGCTCATCTATATTTTAATAATGATAATAGTTATTTACCTTTAAGATTAATAAATTGCCCTAAAAAATCTAATTTCAATCTAATGCGTTATTCTAAATTCTATATTAAAAAACCTTTAAAAAAAAAAAATTCTAAAATACATCGCAAAAACACTTTAAATGTTTATACACAAAACAAAATTAATAAACTAAACATTAGTTTTAAACAAAAAAAAAAATTAAAAAAAAAATATCTTAAAAAACACGTTCAATATCAATATCGTCAAACATTACATATTTTAACTAAACGATTAAAACATAAAAAATTACGTACTGTTTATAAACGATGAAAACGTACTTTAAAAAAAAAATTTTGATTTCGTCGAAGAAGTAAAAAACGACATCGTCGTATAAATAGCTTAGTTGCATTTATGATGAACACTCCGAAAAAAATTCAATCATTTTTAACTATTCGCAGAAAATTACGAATTCGACGTACGAAACGATCACTTCGACGGTTAATTATAGAACAACAAAAATTACCATTACATAAAATACGATTAAAACGTAAACAATCAAAAAAAAAATCTAAAAAACATAAAAAATATAAAAATACAATATTTCGATTAGCTAAAATTTATAACATCTCTTTAAAAAATTCTTCAAATAAATTAATTACGCAAAAAGTATTTCATCTTAAATTGAATCACTTTTCAAATAATGATTCTTTACTTCATACTTCTAAACTCACTTCTTGAAACCCTAATTTGAAAACTCTTCACTATAAATATTTTGGAATAAATTTACCTCTTTTTAAATACATTTTTTCCAATTCTTTTAAAAATTTAATGAATGTAACAACCGCAATTAAACCAATTTTAACATTAACTGTTACTTTACAAAAAGAACTACTAGGTGAATTCTTTTTAAATAGATCAAACTTAATTGAACGTACAAACCTTCTACCAAATAAATTTTTTTTTACAACTCTTTATAAACGTTACCGTCGTATCGCTTCAGCTAACTATTCAATAACAGCATTAAAACGGGTAAGTGTACCTTATCACACAACTGCTTTAGTCAATTTTTTAACTTATTCTACAGGTCGTGACGTCTCAATAAATGTAGTACCTAAAATTTTTAAAACTTTGGGTCCATTTGATAAAGCTCGATGTTCAAGTTGAACTTATAGAGCCAATCCTTTTAGCAGAATACTAGGACCTCGTATATTTGTAAACGAATCAGTTAGAATTATGTATTTATCTGTTATTAATAGAGATACTGAACTTTTTGTTAATTGAACAAAAGCTATGCTATACCGATTAACTATTTGAAAACACAGACATTTATTCAGATTTATGAAATTTGTTTTAGGTTCGTTATTTGCACCAAAATTTGCTCAAATGGGTATTAAAGGTATACGAATTCAAATAAAAGGAAAAGTTGGTGTAGCGGGAAATTCTCGAAAACGAACTTATTTTTATAAAGTAGGCCAAGTAGGTCATTCTAATTTTCAAATACAAGCATATCACGATATCACTTGTATAGATACTTTTACAGGAGTATTGGGTTTTCAAGTATGAATTTATGCTCAATAATTTAAAAACTAATCTCATGACATTCGAAAACAATTTAATAGATTTAAATAACTTTGATTCAATTTTAAACACAAATGCTTTGTTTGAAACAACATTTCTTGACCTAATACCAATTTTGAATTTATTACAAGCCAACTTCACCAATTGTCATGTTTATATCGATTCAATTACTAAAGGTGCCATCTTAGATCTATGTTTACAATGTCTAGATGTTAATGTATTAGATGAAACTTCTGGAATTAAAGCAATGACTTTTTTATATGAAAATTTTTATAAAGATGGGTATTCTAAAATATCAACACATCAACCATTACTTCAATTTCTTAATCAAGAAACTTTGCAAAATTTAAATATAACAATTCAATATTTAAGCGTCGATTTAAATTCAGTAATATCAGAATTTTCATATACAACATCATTTAACTTTATTACACAATCTTTATCAGCTTCTCAATTCGACAGCTATAAAGATTCAACGAACTTTACATTACTAGAATCAATTCATTACATAATCTCATTCTTATTATTTGTAACTTTTATGATTTTGTGTGAAAAAATTACTCGAATTCAAAAATTTCAAACAGCAACAAATTCTTATTTAATTAGAATAATAAAATTTATATGAAGTTTTGCCCTTGAATATAGATTACAATTAGACTCAACTATTATATTATTCTTCTTTTTAGTTCTATACTCATCTATGATGATTGCTACATTCGATGACGATCAAGAAGAATTACTAGAACTTTTTAATACATATCTTTTCTATTTCTTTTTATACACTTTTATTTACTCCATGTTTAAACATTCTATTCACACATTCTCGTTCGTTGAATTTACAAAAGTAAAAGGAAGCTCTTATTTTATGTTATTTCAATTTTTCTTCGATGGTTTCAATGTAATTGCTCTTTCTTTAAGATTTTTAGTTTTAATGGGTCGTTTAAACATTTATGATGGATTAGATGATATTTTAGATAGTTACTACATATTTGTTGCAGATTTTGATGACGATGAATATTTTAACGAATTACTATTTTCAACTTTCGGATCAATGTCATACGATTTAGACAATCACGACGATAGATCTTTTTTTATTAGAAGATGAATCAGATTTTATTTTAGATCTATATAGTATATATTTCATTATTTGAGGGAAATTCTTCTTTTTTATCTTATTTATACTAGATGAATTGGGTCGAATGGCTCTTGCTTTTTTTTGTAACTTATTTATTAATTTTCGAAATGAACACCCCTAATCGATCGTATATTGAAGACACTTTTTTAACAACGAAAAAATCTAATTAATCTGTATATTTTAACACATTTAATTATTTTGTACTACGGAGATATTAATTTAATGTTTATAATGTCTATGCTACTAATAATAACTTTTGTAATAAACCCAAATACAACACTACACCTTTTGTTAACAGCAGAATTACTCTGAATAACTTTATACTCATTAGTAACCTTAATAGGATTTTTATATAATGACTTAAATCTAATATCTCTTACTTTTTTTTTTCTAATTTTTTCAGCTGTAGAATTTAGTGTAGGATTAGTACTAATGTTATTACAACATTTAATTCTAAGAACAACAAGTCTTCATACTTATGAAAAAAATTCAACAAAACATAATTATAGATTTCTAAACACATTACACATAAATCGTCTTATTTGAAAAAATTAAAATTAAATACGTTATGTTGATATAATGTTTTTAGATGGAAGAAAATTATCACGAGTAACTTGAACTGGCCTACCTACTTATTCAAATTTAGATGCTGTAACTAATTGAAGTTTTAATTTAATCTATATTATAGGAAACACGATGTCTTATATTAGTCATTATTTAAATAGATTACTTTTACCTTTTTCTAGTACAACATCAATTATGGGGTTTATGCTCTTATTGACAATTTCTTTACAATTACTTTCTGGTTTTTTTCTAGGATGATATTATATTCCAGAACCTGGTTTAGTTATAGAATTTAGAGAAGAAATGTTCAATGATACTCGATTTGGTGCTGAAATATTTTATATGCACTTACGTGGAGTAGATACAGTATTTGTACTTTCTTATCTACATATTTTAAAAAAAATTTATATAAAAAATTATATAATAGCTGAATCTGACGGATGATTAATCGGTGGTTACGCGTTTTTATGATTTCATTATATAGTATTTTTAGGTATTTCATTAAGTGCTACACACCTAAGTGATGTAACTCTAACGATCGGTGCTAATATTTTCTGATCTTTATTAAATTTTACTTATAAAACATACTATATATTATTCACTAACAAACACTTAAATACTGATCAATTAACCCGATTAATGATGTTTCATTATTTTACTCCATGATATTACTTGTATTTAATTCAAATGCATGTTATGTTTTGTCATGAATCTTGAGACACAGATAGTGGTGAAAATGTAATTGAAGACAAATCAGGTACTTATATTTCATGATTTTATGACGCATTTCTAAAAGAAATTCAAGATGCTTGATATTGAACTCAATTCGTTTTTTTATACTTTGCTATGCATCATTTTGCTCCTTCTACAGTTAATTATCATTTTTTCGAACGCTGAAATATTTCTGAATTGGAAGAAATTCGTTTTTATGGAGTAGCACCTCATTGATATTTCCGACCTTTAATGGGTTTATTAACTATTGCTCCAACTCATTATGAAGGGCTAGCTTGATTAGTCTCTTGATTTTTATTATTAGCATCTTTGCCAATGATAAATCATTTTTATAATACACACAATCATTATATTCCAGTAATTCCGATGCAATCTTCTACTTTTCAAACAGCAGCATTTATAATTTTTATGATGTCTATGTATTGTGCTGCTAGTATGCTTCCTTGTGGACGTTATTATTATGATCCTGAAGGTGGTTATGTTGGAAACCCTTGAGTTAAATTCTCATATCAATATCTTTATCTTTACTTAACATGAATTTTACATCATTTAGATATGGTTGAACACTATCCTTTTAGATTTACAAAAACTTACAAAGAAAAATGTGCAACTATATATGCTAAATCGTTTTGAAAAATTTACGATAAAATAAATATGTCGATTTTTGGTACACGATGACTAATTCGTTGAAAAAATAAACGTAAAACAACTTTTTCAGATACTTATATCATTATTACTCGAAGTTGAAAAAGAGTTTAATTTTGACAAAGGGGGTATAGCTCAATTGGTAGAGCGTTTGACTTTTAATCAAATGGTCGTGGGTTCGAACCCCGCTACCCTCACCACATATTTAAAGTTAATATCGTTTAACTTATATACAATTATACATGACTTTAATGTTCATTCAAATAACACTCCTAACTCTAATAACAATTTTTATACTTACTAAATATAATCGTTTTTCAAATCATTACTTACAAGAATTGTCATATTTTAAACAAGCTATGTCTTATTTGTATAATAATATTCCTCATACTTTTACTAACGTTAGAGACGAATCTATTATTACTGTAAGAGAAGATGCTATATTTGACAGAGTTGACTTTTCAATTCGAATTACAAAATCTGGATCGCTTCATACAGTCATCTGATTAATAAAAAAACGATTTTTATATTATGCTAATAATTGAGTATATACAACTAATCACAAACGAATTGCAGTAAATTACTTCCTATTCGTTACTTTATCTGGAACTTGTGGAATGAGTTTAGCTACAATAATTCGTACAGAAATGGCTTATCCAGGAGTAGGTGTACTTGCCGGAGATAGTCTACAATATTTAAGCATTGCAACAGCTCATGCTGTTATAATGGTTTTTTTTATGATAATGCCATTATTATTTGGAGCTTTTGCCAATTTTTTACTACCTACACAATTAGGAGTTCACGATGTAGCTTTTCCTCGTTTAAATAGTGCAGCTTTTTGATTTCTGCCAGCTGGGTTATTAATGTTAGCACAACTTATTTGTTTAGATAGACGATTTCAACGAATGAATTGTTTCAATATTCGTGAAGTCCAATCTCTACTAAAAAATAAATATCAAAAACAATTAGAAAATAATATTGTTTATAATAACGAACTCTCTAGTACCTTAATTAACACTCGTTTACATTTAAATAATTCCGATATATGATCAACTAATTCACAAATTTTATCTAAATACGGTTTAAATACGATTCCTACACAAAAATTAACAACAATTTCAGAAAATAATATTACAAATCCTTACTATTTTGCAAATATTCAATCTGAAAATTTTAACTTAATTTTTAATTACAATCCATTTAATCTCGTAACCTATCATTTTAATATTTTGATTAATTTAAATTTGATAAATAATTCAACTACAAAACCGTTGATAGAATCGTTAATAAATTTAAATTACAACTTATTTAAAGAAACAATTCGCGATATTTTAATAAAAATCGTTTCACTTAATTACACTAATAAATTATACTTTTGAAATACTTTAGTATTTTCTCACTTTGCGGATTTAAATGTTTTATTCACGTTATTATCCCCCTACTCTTTATTTTCAACTATAACTTTTGTCTTAAAAAATAAAATACTACTTATGTTCGAATTATTACAATTAATTTCAACAAACAATCTACTTTCAATTTGCGAATATTTTAATTTTATTAATACTCAATCTTTCTTAAAAAAAACTCTAACATTCGATTTGGAACATCAATCCAATAACATTTCTAATTATATGAATTTCCAAGAATCGTCAATTGATTTTAAATATTTGAAATTACAAAATCCTGTATTTCCGTATAATTTTAAAGTCGGAAATTATATATCTGATACTACTAAACAACTTAGTCCACAACTAATGGCTTCTATAGCTGATATAACTATGGGTGTACGTAAAGCATCATGAAATTTCTCATCAGAATACTTAACTTTAATGAAAATGAATTTAGCACGACATTTTCTTTATTTTAGTAAACAATCTCTTGTACCAGAAACAATAAAATACTCTATAGAATTATTATCAAATAACGATTCAAATTTTAATTTAAATGATCCTTACTCTTCTTATGTAATTCCTACAGGAGGGTTTTATACATTTTTCGAAACAATCGAAGATTCTAACAACTTTTTTAATACACGTTTATTATCTTCAAATGTTCTTAATCAAAAATTCCATCGAATGTACGCAACAGCAAATTTACAACAAAAAATTAACGCAAATTGACGACAACTAAAATTTACAAGAGAAGCTTGACGATGTAAATTGTTAGCTGCACGTCACCAAAACACTTTATACCGACGTTATGTAAATGAAGATTCTGTTGTTTGAGCAGTTGAAAGAAATGCTAAAGATGTATTGCCTGGATGAGCCATGATTACACCTTTTTCTGCACGAACTCGTTTCACGGCTATAGGTAAAGTTGATCTAGGTTTAATGGGAGTATTCTTAGTACTTAATTCGTCTATTGTAAGTTCAGCTAATTTTTTAGTAACTTATCGATACCTATCTACATTAAATAATCGTAAAATGCGTGATGCTAGAGCTTTTTTTACCGAAGGAATTATGGTAGCATCTTGAATGATGATTGCCGCTAATCCTATGTTAGCTATAGGTATTCTTATGTTATTATCAGATAGACATTGACAAACATCATTTTTTGATTATTCAGGTGGTGGAGACACAGTTTTGTTTCAACATATGTTTTGGTTTTTCGGTCATCCAGAAGTTTATGTTATCATGATACCAACATTTGGATTTAATAACACCATTATTTCATTTTACTTACGTAAACGTGTTTCAGCACGAGCTAGTCTTTTATATTCAATGTATACAATAGCATTTTTAGGTTTTTTTGTATGAGGACATCATATGTATATGGTTGGTTTAGCTCACACAACAAGAATGCTTTTTAGTACTCTTACAGTCATGATTTCAGTTCCAGCAGCTACTAAATTAATGCATTGATGTGTTACACTAGTAAACAGTTCACTAACACTCGAATTACCTCTAGTATTCCAATTTCTATTTATATTTTTTTTTGTTTCAGGTGGTATAAGTGGAATGGCTGTAGCTCATACAGGAATGGATATATTATTTCATGATTCATTTTACGTAATTGGTCATTTCCATGTAATGCTTGCAGGTGCAGCTATGTTCGGATCATTTGGAGCATTCTATTTTTATTTCCCAGCTATATTTGGAGTTAAATTTAGCCGTATATTTGGTTATATTCACTGTATATACTACTTAATCGGTCAGTTAATGACTGTAATCCCTATGTTTTGATTAGGTTACGCCGGAATGCCTAGACGTGTTTTAGATTATCCAGCAGCTTTAGGTGGTTGACATGCTATTGTTTCAGCTGGTCATATTATAAGTGTTGCTGGTATGTTAACATTTTTCTTTATGATATTTGATAGTATTAGACAAGCTAAAGCAGCTACTAGAAACTGTTTCGGTGTATCTAGATTTAATACACGACTTAATTTTTATATATTCGAAGGTGCAAAAACTTGATATATACAACGACAAGGTTGATATGTTTCTCGATACTCAAGACGAAACTTTTTAAAAAAAAATGAATTATATTTTAATAATCACGAATATCTTGAAACAACGTTATATTCATATACAATTGTTTCAAAATAACATCTTCAAGTTTTTATGATAAAAACGAACTTAACTTATATATATGAAATATAAATTTAAACAACATTTCAAAAGTTTAAACTACTATTCGATGCCAGATTCTATATTGTTTGTAGTACGTAAAAGACTAAACTTTATATTCTGAATACTTTTATTTATCATAATTTTTTTTTACTCTTTTTTCTAAATATTGTTCAATAAATACCTTACATTTTTAAATAATTAAATAAATTAATTGATTCTAAACTGTGCTATGAAATATAAATTTAAACAACATTTCAAAAGTTTAAACTACTATTCGATGCCAGATTCTAT
>Ga0129347_1134619_pt1 | contig 9908 bp, 14 predicted proteins | sample CPBNA2_5_FD_105437 | JGI IMG/M metagenome (GOLD analysis project Ga0129347, IMG submission 105437) | Freshwater to marine salinity gradient microbial communities from Chesapeake Bay, USA - CPBay_Sum_20_0.8_RNA2 (Metagenome Metatranscriptome) | ecosystem: Environmental > Aquatic > Marine > Coastal...
AATCATTTCTCTCAGATAAGAGGAATTTCTTTACCAGGAGCAAATGCATCGGATACACCTTCAACATCGAGAATAATAGCAACACCGGCAATGACCCATTTGGCTGGAGGTGCCTTTGTCTTCATCTGGGCGGTAAATACGTATGTTGCACCTCTTCCTTCAGTCTTATAGCAAGGACACATATAGAGTCCAGCATCCTTTTTGGCATCAATAACGATAGGAGCAGCTCTGCAATTTACGACTGGCATGACACTAAATGGTTTCTTTGCAAATGATTCATCGAGCTGACCGACAGCTGGGTCCCATCTGGCACCTTCTACTTGCATACCAAAAACATATGCACCCTCCTTGACTGGTGGAAGATCTGGCTCCCAATAGAGTTTCTTCATCACATCGGTCTAAACTGTAAGTTTGTTTAGCTCAAATCCTTTTTCACCAGCGTAGACTTGCTTGATAGCGGCAAGGAAAGATTGTGGGTTGAAGAGTCTATTTAAGAAGGTTACTTTTGGAATATTGATTGGATCATCTTTCCAGAGATTAAGTTGGTCAAGTCTCGCTTTCAGATTATCTAACCAAGAGCCAAGACCTCTCTAGGATGTGAATCCATACTTTGACCAAGGAGCTGGAACTCTATTAAGTGCGATACTGTCCATCAAGATTTCCATTTGCTCAGTCATAGTGAGCTCTCCCTTAAAGGCAAGTTCAATATCAGCAAGTGATGAAACTATGACTCTGATTAAAATGTTCATGTACTCGCACTCTTGCATGAAAGCGTTTTGATATGGTGTTCTTCCATCTTCGCTTAATTTTCCAGCAATGTCATCGATATTTAACTTATTGCTGTCGAGTTGAGCTTCGTCTGCAACTCTGACCATGAACTCTTTGATCTTTTCTTCAAGAGTCAAACCTCCGCCTGCACCAGCACCACCGTCTTTTGGCTGAATTTCTTGTAATTGTTTGAATAATTCAAGGCATTACATTGTTCTGAAATCAATCTCAGCATTTGGATGCATTCCGAAAGCCAAAGGAGTCTCAGGAGGACATTCAGTTTCAATATACTCAATATACTTCTCATAAGGTCCTTATGGAGGGCATCTGAAAGTAATATTCTTTCCTTCGATGAATGGGAAAAGTTCTGCCTCATCTAGAAGGGAATCATTCATGATTGAATCAAGATAGGCAGCGCAAAGAATTCTATCCCAATCATCGACAATATGTCCACCGTACATGATTTCTCCGAATAAATATTTGAGATCATCCCATGGCACTTTACCTGATTAGGTGTTGTTCTCCAAGTAATTGTTTAAGATAATGGATGAGTCTCTAAGATCTCCCATGTTGAATGGATATTTCATATTCCATCCTTTTGGTCCGAACTTTCTTCTTTCAGACATGACTGTGTGGAAGTAGCATAAAGCAAATAGAATGCTCTTAACTCTTCCTTCTTTCTCCTCAATATCCTCTTTGTTGAAGTAAGTGAAGGCTCTCTTCAAGTTCTACTTGACTCCCATTGGTGGCTCATTGGTAAGTTTAATTGATTTTTCAAGTAGACCAATTGGGATGGAGTTGGCTGGATCAGAAGAAATGAAAAGTCTGAAAGTTGGGTTAGATCCTTCTAATGCGAAAGCATCCAGTTTTTTCTCAAGATCAATCAGGAATGCAGGCATTAAATGAACATTTTAAAGCATTACCCAATGACCATCCTTGTGACCAATATCAAGCTTGGCCATTGCTACGACATCTTGACCTTGTCCAAGAGCCACTTGATGCAACATTTTAGTTGGATCATTTCCTTATTGTCTAGCAAGAGTTTCTACGGCCTACACAGGGTTAGCTCCAGGCGAGAGAATAAAGTAAATTGGAGTAGTGGTGGTAGAATCTTGATAAGAGGATAAGAGTACCTGTTAGAAGCTTGATGTTGAGTCACAATCAACAAAGTCTCCTCCTTTTGGAAGATTGTGTCTAACGAAGTTATCAAGAGCAGTAGTAATTCTATCTGGTCTGAGAACTCTAATGACCAACAACTTTTAGAATGGCATTTGATCTAGTTTCTTCCACTCAAGAGGTAGTTTTTCATCCTCTGGTGCTAATTCGTTATACCAGTCTCTGAATCTATTAGGGGCCTCTTTTTCAAGTTGTTGAACAAAATTTTCGAAGCCTTCGATCTCGTTCAATTTTTGAAGTCCGAACCAAGCAAGATCAGGAAGCCATTCTTTAAGAGGATTCATAATATCTGTTCTAGTTGGGCAGTTGATAAGATAATTCATTTCTTTGTCAGTATATTCAACAGTCATGATCTTTTTAGACATCAATCTGAATGTTAGTTAGCATCTAAAGATAAGAGCATGTCTTACGAAAAGGCCTCTTAATACCCATTGATAGATAGTCATCCTAATGACCTCTCTTAGTGCGAGAACTCTTGGTTCTTCTTCCTCGAATTATTCAGTCTTTTCAATGGCTTTGAAGAAGAATGTTGTAAAAGACTCAAGAGAGTACTGATACATGTGGTCAACAACACAAAGTTTAATAAGCATGAAATAAAGCATAGCACCTTCAGCTGCGACTCTTCTGTAGATTTCTCTTGCAAAATTAATCTTCTTTTCAGTTTCAACTGCAATAATTTGTTACTCTTTAATCTCAGAAGAGGTCTTTTTGGTAACCTCAAGAGATTCAATAAGAGCTGTATTTTACAAGATAGTTTCAGGATCTGCATCTGAAAGCTGTTAAAGGAGACCAGCTTCTAAACCTGCGAGAGTAATCTAATACTCATTTTGTTTGTTCACCAAATCTTCTTTTGTCTGCTCAAGGTCAGGCTTTTCTGCCTTAACAACCATTGCCAAAAGCTGATCCTCAAGACCAGATTCTGTGACAATAAAGTTGATAATTGTGCATTAAGCTGCAGTCTCTGGCTTGTAATGAGGATTAATCAATTTTGTTTGCAAGTATAATTTGAAGCTACTGGCAATTTCAACATCTTCAGATCCAAGTCTTACAGAGAAACCTCTTCCTTTTTTGACAAACTGACGAGAGAGAAGAGGGTCAAGAATGGCATCAATTTCTTGTCCAATAGACTCAATTATAAGGACGTGTCCTTCAGAAACAGCCATTTCAACTCTCTTTAACCATTGCTTTTGACTTAGCTGAATAGCTACCATCTCTGGTCCCTCTCTTCCTCTCAACCATTTTTGTCCTTGTAGTTAAGGATCAATAATAAGAGGATATCTGTTACAAGAAACAACAACAGCAGCATTTTCAAGAGAGACTCTATCCGCAGGAAGTCCTTCTGTTTTCCAAACAGCTTGATCAGCAGCACCAGCCAGAACCTCAAGAGGATCAACACCGTCGGTTATTGGGATGTTTTTGGCTATGATATCTGGCAACCAAGTATCCTTCCAGATCTTTGCTCTAAATATGTAATTGAATGGACCAATGTATGATACAAATGCAGCTGATACAAGAGCATCACCAATCATGGTTGTTCTCTCATCCTTCATTGTAATAACATTAGTTTTCCATCTTTCATTCTCGTCTGCAAGACCATTTGTAAGTCTGTTAGCGAGACCAAGTTGATCAAGAAGCTCTTATGCCTCATCTTCTACCTTCTTTTTGGCAGCGACAGCATCAGCAAGTTATTACTTTAATGCATCAACTTTTTCGTTAATAACTCTAACTTGTTCAATAACAATTGCAAGTTCAGCTTATTTTTATTCGGCTGTTGCCTAAGCAAGATCAGCTGCATCTTTAAGTGGCTTGACTTTCTTGAAAATTGTATTGTATACAACAATATTAATGACCCAAGCACAAAGATATGCGGCAGCTTAAGATTTACCCATCATGACCTCTTTGTTGAAGAAATCTTGAGCCATGATTGGCTTAAGCATTTCAAGCTTCCACTCATCAATGCTATCTCCGTCGAAAGCCTAAATATCCTCAATGAATTTTTTAGGGTTGTTCATCATCTTCTGAGCATTACCCCAAGCGTGGTTCTTCTTTTCACCCTTAAGAAGAATCATGACTGCCTTAGCTACTTCAAGACAGGCTGGAGGAGGATTAGTGAGAGCCTTCAACTCTTAAATAGACTTGGCTTCAAGGCAGTTTACAGCCTCAGTGGCTCTCTCCATTGCAGGAATTGCTTCGGCAAGCTCTTTATCACAAGCCTCTTTCTCAGCTTTTGCTGCATTTGTGAGTTCAATTGTTTCTGCCTCTTAAACAGCTGCAGCATCGGCTTCAACTTGAGCATCTGCACTTTCTTTGTTGACGATCTCAATGAGTTCGTCGGTCTTCTTCTTTTCAACCTCAACATCGACCATTTTGACTTTAAGCAAATCTTGTAAAGCATTGACTTTCTCTACAGTTGATTTCATGATCTAAAGACCAATTTCAAGTCTGTTGATTTGATCGGTAATTTTTCCTTGCTTCTAAGCCAAGAGTGACTCGTAGAATTTAATCAGCTCAAGGAAAGAGGTTGGTGTTGTGTAGTTGTATCTTCTTTCTAAAGCCAAGAACTCTTTATTTGCCTCACCAATAGCAATATGGGTCTCAGCCATGTTTGCTGCAACTCCTTCTCTGATTTCATCAGTTGGGAATTCAATATCAATAAGCTTCCTTGTAGCAACATCTACAAGAGCATTTCTTGGCCATTCAAAGAACCAATCAATTGAGGTACAATTGATAACAGCAGGGAACATTCTTGCTCTGATTCTGAACAAATCTCCAACAGGTGAGAAACATAGACAAAGATGGAGATTTCTCCTAACTTTATCTAAGAAGAAATTGAAAAGTTCATCTGGAACATCATTGCATCCGGCCTATTTGGCTTCAGCTCTGATTTTACCAACAAGACCGTCAAGCTCGTCTTTAGGGAAAAGCTCTGGAATCCATCCAGATGATAAGAGATCATTAATGTAAACCAAGAATTTCTCATCAGCAATTTGAGCATCAGTGAGGATAAAGAGAAGCTATGCTCCAGCAACACCTGCTTTGGTAAACATGGTTTGGATATCTGTTTTCAGGTCACCGAGCTTATAGCTGGAAGTGACAACGATTCTGACAACATCGTATCCAAGAATGAAAGATGAAAGTTTTGACAAAGACTGCTTTCCTGAACCACCAACACCAACGCAAAGAGCGCTTCCGACTGGAAGGTTGATAATTCTTGCAATTCTTGAAATGTGTTCCATAGCTTAATCGAACAAAACTAAATTCATGCTTCCAACATTTTCATTGTACTCTTCAAGCTTGGCTTCAAGAATACCCTTAAGATGTTCCATGTCTTTAATTGGTACATAATTAGCTTCGTGACCCTCACAAGCAAGGACGTAAGAAGTATAGAGAAGTGGCTCAGCAGTTATTTCATCTGGCTTCATATCTGGGAATTCCTTCATTCCGTTGAGCATGAATCCTTCATATAGTTCTCGATCAGTTTCAGTGATGAGTCTATCTCTCCAAACTCTGTGACACTCATGTGCCCACATTCTTGCTACACCGAGAGGATTATTTTTATAAAGGTGTGGCTGAGCAAGCATCAGGTTTTGTACAATTTTTGAAAAGTCCCTCAAGTTGAACTGGTAATGGAATTTCTTCGCTGTAGGCATGAATGCCGCATTGTTGTCGATTGCCAAAAATACATTCATCGTAGCATTAATCAGTCTAAGCGGAAGATCTTTGAAAGACTTATCAAATTAAGACATGTGATTATCAAGAATTTAGAAATAAATCGTCTTGAGAATATCTCTATCAGAGGTTAGACAAGCAATTAAAGTTGAGTGCCTTGTCAGTCTGAGATCGATAATGAAGGATCCTGATTTTGGATTCATGCAACCAGTGAACATAATATCAACGAGATATTTTTTCTCTTCCAAATGATCTCTATCGTAAACAACACCATAATCAATGATCTGTCTAATTAGGCAGATTGGAGATTGAGTTCCGTACTTGTCAAGGTATGGCATGTTCATGTCATCCAAGAAGTAGATAAGAGTCTTGGATGGTGGGGGACCAAAAGTTCTACCTGCTCTCTTATCAACGCTTGACTCAATAACGACTTAAAGAGCAGCGGAATCAGTATAAGAATTGAAATTCATAGATGATGTTAAGGTGCTATCCTTATCAAGTCCGGTGAAATAATTGGAGATAATTGTGGTCTTTCCTGTTCCAGCTTTACCAACAAAGATCATTCCTTTTTTAGCTTGAACATGGAGATCAAGAAGGAAATTTTGTCTTGTTGTATCTGCTGTTGGGACAACAAGATTTTCGAAAAGACCTTCAAATTCTTTATTGTAATCACCAACAACTTCATCCCAATGAGTCCACTTGCCCTCGATTACATCATAGAAGTAATCAAAGGTTTGTCCTGCCTCTGGGAATTTAAGGTTGCCATTAGTAAGGGATTTGATAGAGTTTGAGAATGAGACTCTATCCTCATCAAGAGATGCACCAAAAGCCCACATTGCTGCAAAAACGAAGAAAGCCTCATAAATTTCTTTAATTCTATCGACTTAGCCCTCTTCCCTAAGCTTCTTGAGGAAATCATATTAGGCCTTCACGCTGTGAAGTCTCTCATATAGCTTGTCTAATATCATAGTCAGACTTTATGTGCATTACATGTCGCAAATTGGAGTGATATGTGACTTGCCTCTAAGATCATCAATAAAGTTGTCACTCAGATATGTTGCAAGTGCGAGCTAGAATACAGAATCTACAATATCATCGTCACTCTTCTTGTATTTTGTAATCCAAGTGTCGAAGAATGGTCTCCATCCAACATCTGAATCATTAACGAACAATACACCACCTCTTGAGACTGTTGCTGGTGTGGCATTTTTAAGATGAGATACCTCAAGAATCAATCTCATTGGAGGAGTAAGTGGAATTCTCTCCTGAGACACAAGTGTAAGTACTTTGTTGTCATCCATGACAGTATTGAGAGACTCAATCCACTCAGGATCAACGTCACCATCAAGGATAATCCACTTGTATTTATGATGTGGTTTGAATACACCATTATTTTTGTTCATATCTCTCATGATTACAGACAAAACACCGTCTTTCCATTCTTTTGATTTAGGATTCATGCATCCGAAAAGCTCATCTGATGTAACAGCTTTTGGATCAATAATTTCATAAATAGTGTCTTCTCCTCCAAGAGTTGCGGCACCAGCAAGGGTCTTCCAAATTGTTGTTTTTGCAGATCCAGGATTACCAATGATAAAGCAGCAATGCCTGACATCAATAATTTCCTGAAGCTAGACAACCTTGAGAACGAAGAGATCTTCTGGATTAGCTTGAAGTCCCATATCCTTAGCAGTTTTAATTACTCTCTGCTAGAGCTCTTCATTGACTTTTGCTTCGACTTGAATTCCAGGGAAGAGATCTCTAATCAAACCATCGAAAATGTTTCTATCATCTACAACAATTTTTGGCCAGTTAAAGTCTTTGAGACCTCTCTTAAGAATAATATCCTCAAGAATATCTGGTTCGGCTCTCTTAAGACCACCAGCTTGTCTCAGTACTGATTTGACTGCTCTAAGACCCCAATCATAATGGATCTACTTTGAGAGCAGACTCTTTGATAAATCATACAAGCACATGAATTTTTTGGACAGTTCTTTGGCACTTGTGAATCCTTCAGACATGAGCATATTCTCACAGATCTTGACAATATCTGGGACAACCATTGCACAACTTCTGAATAAAGCTTTCAAATTCTCAGGAAGCTCTGTTCTTCCTGCGTAACCTGGGTTCATGGTGATGAAGAATCCAGTAGTAAGTCTCATTAAGATTTCATCTTGGTCCATAAACAAGAACATGTTCTTTGCTGGATTAGTCTTAAGTTCTTTAATGGCATCAAGGCAGCATTTTACCTAAGTAGAAACGACAGACAGCACTTCAATAGAAATTCTATTAAACTCATCGAAGCAACCCCATGAACCAGTTTGAGCTAGACCCATGAAAATCTAAGCCATTGATGTGTAATTCATTTGATCTGAGCAATTGAACACAACAACAGCAAGTCCGAGAGCTCTACCAAGATCTTTTGTTGTCTCTGTTTTACCAGTACCAGCTGGGCCTTGAGGAGATGCTCCCATACTCAAATTAAGAGCTTAGGTCAAAGTGATATAGCATCTGTCAGTAAGAGGGGTAATAACAAGACGACCACAGTTACCAACATACTCATAGTTATAATAAGTTTACCAATCGCAAATTTTTGGGACACATACTCTCTTATCATCTTTTGGATTTCTATATTCCATATAGAATCTAAGTTGTCTTACCCAAATGAACATGCTTTAATCTTGAACCTTCTTCAAGACAAATTCGTCAATTACATCTCTTTCGTGGACATCAATGGTGATGATTGTGATAATTTTGCTTCTCAGATCTTTAGATAGAGGATTTCTGACCTGCTCAATAAGAGCACTAATTCTGGAAATAATCTGATTAAGATACTCCTTCATTGCAGTCTCACTTCCTCCTTCAAGATCATCAAATGCTCTGATTGTCTCATCAGTCCACATAACTTATGTCGCAAGAAGTGCAATTTAAGCACAGTAATCTTGAAGCCATATCTCTCTCTTGCTTTGGATTTCCCATAGATCTGCAGTTTACTTTGCTTACTCTAGAACATCTCTAAGAGTAACTTGCATGCATTTTTCCAAATCGCAAAGATAATTTTCGACAGCACCTGCCATTGTGAATTCATTGAAGAATGGAACGTATTCATCTTCCTTGGAGAACATACCCTTTGCCCTTTTGGATGGATAAGGAATACCAGGGCCTCTCACAAAATCAAGGCATTTCATTCCATCGAAGCAATCTCCAAGATACTCATCAACTTTTTCTGGGTTGTTTCCATTTGAAAGGATATCAAGAAGTGCTTGGTTGGATACGAAATAGAAACGAGCAAAAATCTTCTTTTTTTCCTCAAGATATGCGAAAAGAGCTTTCTCGCACAATTCGATCTCAGTGAAGAAAGTGTTAAGTAATTCTTCTCTGTTTTCAAATGTACAAGCTTGTACAACGCCTGGTTCATCTCTTGCCTCTCTCATGAGATCTTTGAATTAAGCATCAATCTATTCGAATCTTCTGGTATCATCAGGAAGCTGAGCTCTGATATCCTCGGATGCTAAGAAAATAGGCTCAAGCCTTTGCCATTGTCTTTGCACTTTGACCCAAATAGTGATGACTTGGTCAACTGTCTTCAGGTTCTTTTGCCAATAAAGAACTTTTTCTTTGAATTCCTCGACATCTTTTGATGACATCATTCCCATGAGCTCCATAGAATGAAGATCAACACTCTCCATGATTTCATCAAGAGCATGTAGGACTGGTACTTCTTTGTATTCTTTAAATTCGAAGACAGATTCTTCCCAGACTTTTTGGATGTTGTTAAGTTTGATCTCAATTTTGGCTTCTTTTGCGGCTCCGTCAACAATCTCATTTACCTCTTCAGAGTACTTGAATAGATCTAGCTCGACCAAATTTTCAAGGCAGAATTATGGGGATTTGTGATTAATAGTCTTACCGGTGATTATTTCTAGTTTTTTCCAGTGTCTGTCCATCATGAATGGAGATCTTAACTGATTAATCAATGGAAGAATTGTGTTCATGTTTTTAACTCTCTCGTTCAAAGCGATGAAAGTTTTCCAGTTTTTAATGTCTTTATTCTAAGCACTTTATGGATTGCACTATTTGGTTTACATGTCTTTGACGAGTTGCATTAAAACCTCGGTGTCAATCTTCTCCCATAATGTGGATTTCCAAGCTTCGAATTAAAAGTCTATCAAGGATACCAAATCCCACATTTGCTTCAAAAGACAAAGTTCTGCACCACAATCTTTGAGCTGCTTATAAGACGATTTTTGAATATCAAATAGAGTTTCTAAGTTATTCAGATCAGCTGCCTCAGC
>Ga0129347_1032987_pt1 | contig 9736 bp, 6 predicted proteins | sample CPBNA2_5_FD_105437 | JGI IMG/M metagenome (GOLD analysis project Ga0129347, IMG submission 105437) | Freshwater to marine salinity gradient microbial communities from Chesapeake Bay, USA - CPBay_Sum_20_0.8_RNA2 (Metagenome Metatranscriptome) | ecosystem: Environmental > Aquatic > Marine > Coastal ...
AAGGAAATACCTGAAAGACCGGCATACTTAAACCCAAGAGCCATCAAACGATCAGAGAAAATGACCGCTTCTTTTTGACCGCAGTGGCGATAAACCATATCCACAAGGCCAGAAATTTCCTTAGCCTTCAGGGTTTGGTTGACAACCTCATAAGGGATATCATGGTTGCGTGGCATAATATTCCACACCATCATGCGACCTGCAGTGGTCTCAATACGATGCTTTGTTTTGTTGCCTTCTGCATCAACCCACTCATAACGCGCTTGAATTTTAGCGTGCAGAGAGAGTGTGCGGGCATGAAGTGCATGCTCGATTTCGGCCATGGAGGCAAACAGACTGCCTTCACCCAAAGCACCCTCTTCTTCCATTGTCAGGTAATAAAGACCCAAGACGATGTCTTTGGAAGGCGTGATAATTGGCTTACCGTTCGCAGGGTGCAAGATGTTGTTTGTGGACATCATCAACACGCGGGCTTCAAGCTGAGCCTCAAGGGAGAGAGGGACGTGAACAGCCATCTGGTCACCGTCAAAGTCCGCGTTAAACGCTGTACAGACAAGCGGGTGAAGCTGAATCGCTTTACTTTCAATCAAGATAGGCTCGAACGCTTGGATACCCAAACGGTGAAGCGTTGGCGCGCGGTTCAAAAGTACGGGGTGCTCACGAATCACTTCTTCTAAGATATCCCAAACTTCTGGACGCTCTTTTTCCACCATACGCTTTGCAGCTTTAATCGTGCTTGCAAGCCCATAACGCTCAAGGCGGGCATAGATAAATGGCTTGAAGAGCTCAAGAGCCATTTTCTTTGGCAAACCACATTGGTGAAGCTTCAGCTCTGGACCCACTACGATCACCGAACGACCGGAGTAGTCAACGCGCTTACCGAGCAAGTTCTGACGGAAGCGACCTTGCTTACCCTTCAACATATCAGACAAGGACTTCAATGGACGCTTGTTTGTACCTGTGATCACACGACCACGACGTCCGTTATCAAAGAGCGCATCAACAGACTCTTGCAACATACGTTTTTCGTTACGCACGATAATGTCGGGTGCGCGAAGCTCCATCAAGCGCTTCAAACGATTATTACGGTTGATCACGCGACGGTAAAGATCGTTAAGGTCAGATGTCGCAAAACGACCGCCATCAAGAGGAACCAAAGGACGAAGCTCTGGTGGGATGACAGGAACAACTTCCATAATCATCCACTCTGGACGGGATTTTGATTCCACAAAGGCATCAATCAATTTCAATCGCTTCACAAGCTTTTTACGACGCATTTCGGACTTGCACGCATAAAGCTCTTCGCGCAAATCAACTTGCTCTTTTTCCAGATCGATAGCCATCAAAAGATCGCGAAGGGCTTCAGCACCGATGCCGGCAGAAAATGCATCAACGCCATAATCGTCTTGCGCTCTGTAATACTCTTCTTCTGTTAAAAGCTGACTTTTTTGAAGAGGTGTTAATCCAGGCTCAGTAACGATATAGCTTTCAAAATAAAGAACTTTTTCAAGATCTTTCAAAGTCATATCAAGAAGAAGGCCGATACGGCTTGGCAATGTCTTTGTAAACCAAATGTGCGCAACTGGGGAGGCCAGTTCAATGTGACCCATACGGTCACGACGCACTTTGGCCAAAGTAACTTCCACGCCGCACTTCTCGCAGATAATTCCGCGATATTTCATACGCTTATACTTACCGCACAAGCATTCATAATCCTTCACAGGACCAAAAATGCGCGCACAGAAAAGACCGTCACGCTCGGGTTTGAATGTTCTATAGTTAATTGTCTCTGGCTTTTTGATTTCACCAAATGACCATGAGCGAATACGCTCGGGGCTCGCCAGGGAAATCGCAATGTCATCAAAGCTTTGCGGACTTCCAACCTGACCGAAGAAATTTGTTAATTCACGCATGCCCTTCTCCTCATTCCTCATAAGAGGTAAACTTCATCATTTTGGGAAGGAAGCACAAGCTCCCTCCCCTTTAACCTTTATTGTTTTGACCCGAAATCGACGTTCAGACCCAGTGATCTCAATTCTTTGACAAGAACGTTGAAGGACTCTGGAACACCGGACTCAAAGTTATCATCACCACGAACCATGGCTTCGTAAACTTTGGTACGACCGGTGACGTCGTCCGATTTCACTGTCAGCATTTCTTGGAGCGTATACGCCGCACCATAAGCCTCAAGTGCCCAGACTTCCATTTCTCCGAAACGTTGTCCACCGAACTGTGCCTTACCACCCAATGGCTGTTGGGTCACAAGACTGTATGGACCAACAGAACGGGCGTGGATCTTGTCATCGACTAAGTGGTGAAGCTTCAGCAAGTACATGTAACCCACTGTGGCTTTGCGGTCGAATGGCTCACCTGTACGTCCATCATAAAGCTGGACCTGACCGGATGTATCCAAACCAGCCTTCTTAAGCTGATGATTGATATCATCTTCACGGGCACCATCAAAGACTGGCGTTGCCATTGGAATACCGCTGCTCAAGTTCACAGCAAGCTCCACGACCTCTTCGTCTTCCATAGACTTAATGTCAGATGCAATTTGGTCATCTTCGTAAACAGTATCCAATGTTGTCCTTAAGGCTTTCACATCGGATTGACCGTTAGCCAGGGCTGCAAGCGCTTGGTTAACTTGCTTTGCAAGCCCATGCGCTGCCCAACCTAAGTGGGTCTCAAGGACCTGACCAACGTTCATACGAGATGGAAGACCCAGTGGATTCAAGATAATATCAACAGGTGTTCCGTCTTCAAGGTGTGGCATGTCTTCAAGAGGGACAACGCGAGAGGCAACACCCTTGTTACCGTGGCGTCCTGCTATCTTGTCACCGGGTTGAAGTTTTCTCTTTGTTGCGATGAAGACCTTAACCATCTTCAGAACGCCAGTTGGAAGCTCGTCACCACGACGGACCTTTTCAACCTTATCTTCAAAGCGAGCCAAAAGGGCTGCCACGCGTTCGTCATGGTATTGCTTGACCGCTTCAAGATCAGACATGATTGCGTCGTCTTCCACGTTGATTTGACGCCATTGTCCTTTGGAAAGTGTATCCAAAGCATCTTGGGTCAAAACGGTACCTTTTTTGATACCACCTGGTGCAGAAGTCACTTTTTGACCAATCAACTTCTCTTGCAGGGACGCATAGAAGTTACGATCCAAAATGGAACGCTCAGCATCTCTGTCACCAGCCAAACGATCGATCTCAGCACGCTCAATGGCCAAAGAACGTTCGTCTTTTTCAATACCGCGACGGGAGAAAACGCGAACTTCAACAACTGTACCTGCAATTCCAGGAGGAACACGCAAGGATGTATCACGAACATCAGAAGCTTTCTCACCAAAGATGGCACGCAAAAGCTTTTCTTCCGGCGTGGAGGGGGACTCACCTTTTGGTGTGACCTTACCAACCAAAATATCGCCAGGCTTTACATCAGCACCGATGTAAACGATACCGGCTTCATCCAAGTGGCGAAGGGCTTCTTCACCTACGTTTGGAATGTCACGTGTGATTTCTTCGTTACCCAACTTGGTATCACGTGCCGCCACTTCAAACTCGTCAATGTGGATTGAGGTAAACACGTCATCGCGGGCAATACGTTCAGAAATGATGATGGAGTCCTCGAAGTTGTAACCATTCCAAGACATAAATGCCATCAGAATGTTACGACCCAGTGAAAGCTCACCCATATCCATGGAAGGACCATCGGCAATGATGTCACCAGCAGAGACGCGATCACCTGTTTTCACAAGCGGACGTTGGTTCAAACAGGTCTTATCGTTTGAACGTTGGAACTTCACAAGATTGTAAATGTCAACGTTACTACCGGTTGTACCCTCTGATTCTGCGGCACGAACAACGATACGTTTCGCATCGACTTGGTCAATGATACCCGAGCGCTTTGCAACAATCGCAACACCGGAGTCACGGGCAACTGCACGCTCCATACCTGTACCAACAAGTGGCTTTTCAGAGCGCAACAATGGCACCGCTTGGCGCTGCATGTTAGAACCCATCAGCGCACGGTTCGCGTCGTCGTTTTCAACGAATGGAATCAAGGAGGCCGCAACGGATACGATCTGCTTTGGCGCCAAGTCCATGTAATCAACTTCAGAGGCTGTTGCCAAGATGCTGTCACCGCTCTTACGGCAGTTAATAAATTCGGACACAAACTTGCCGGATTTATCCAAACCTTCGTTAGCTTGGGCAATTACATATTTTGCTTCTTCCATCGCTGTCATGTAGACAACTTCAGAAGTCACCTTGCCATCCTCAACCTTACGGTAAGGGCTTTCGATGAAACCGTATTTGTTCACACGCGCATAGGTCGCAAGGGAGTTGATCAAACCAATGTTTGGACCTTCAGGTGTTTCAATTGGGCAAATACGTCCATAGTGAGTGGGGTGAACGTCACGCACTTCGAAAGTGGCGCGGTCACGGGTCAAACCACCTGGGCCCAATGCTGACAAACGACGCTTGTGATTAATTTCACTCAGCGGGTTCGCTTGGTCCATAAATTGGGACAATTGTGAAGTTCCAAAGAACTCACGAATCGCAGCAGCAACAGGCTTGGAGTTAATTAAGTCATGAGGCATAACAGAATCAATCTCAACCGAGCTCATACGCTCGCGGATTGCGCGCTCCATACGGCTCAAGCCCAAACGGTATTGGTTTTCAAGAAGCTCTCCGACCGAGCGAACACGGCGGTTTGCCAAGTTGTCGATATCATCTACTTCACCACGACCATCTTTCAGGTCAAGAAGAACGCGAACGATCTCAACAAGATCTTGCTTTCTTAGAACACGAACTGTATCTGGGCAGTCCAGGTTCAAGCGTGAATTCATCTTCACACGACCCACGGCTGACAAGTCATAGCGCTCAAAATCAAAGAAGAGGTTATGGAAAAGAAGTTCCGCACCTTCTACCGTTGGTGGCTCACCGGGGCGAAGAACGCGATAAATATCCATCAATGCATCTTCACGTGAGTTGTTCTTATCAATTGCCAAAGTATTGCGCAGATAGGAACCGACGTTAACGTGATCGATATCCAAAACGGGAATTGTCTTAATTCCAGCAGACTCTAATGTCTCAAGAACATCAGGTGTAATCTCATCACCGGCTTCGGAATAAATTTCACCAGTTGAGTCATTGATCATAACTGTGGCGATGTATTGACCTAAAAGATCATCTGCAGGCACGAGAACTTCCCGCAAACCTTCTTCATACAGTTTGCGCGCAAAACGAAGGTTCATCTTTGCACCTTCTGCAGCAACAACAGTACCGGTCTTTGCATCAACGATGTCACGGTTGATTTTGCAAACCCGTTGGTGATCTGGCTTGAACTCTGTCTTCCACCCTTTTTTGGTTTGGGTGTAATCAATAACTTTATAAAATTCGTTCAGGATTTCTTCACGAGAAATACCTTGAATATCAGCGGCGTTTAAGGTTTCACCCTTCTTTTCAGCTTTTGCACGTAACTCTTCAGTCTTGTTAGAATCCAAAGCCATTAAAAGAGTGGATACAGGAAGCTTACGCTTACGATCGATGCGAACATACAAAATGTCTTTGGCATCAAATTCAAAATCAATCCAGGATCCACGGTAAGGAATCACACGGGCTGAGAAGAGGTACTTACCGGAAGAGTGGCTCTTACCACTGTCATGGTCAAAGAAGACGCCCGGGGACCTGTGCATTTGAGAAACAATAACGCGCTCACTTCCATTAACGATGAAAGTTCCGTTGTCTGTCATGAGCGGAAGATCACCCATGAATACATCTTGTTCTTTAATGTCACGAATTGAACGTGATCCTGTATCTTCATCAACATCCCAAACCACAAGACGGAATGTTACACGCAAGGGTGCCGCGTAAGTCAAACCACGTTGCTTACACTCTTCAACGTCAAACTTGGGATCGTCGATATGATATCGATAAAATTCAAGTTGGGATTTCCCAGCGAAATCCGTAATGGGGAACATTGATTTGAAGACTTCTTGAAGTCCTTTTGTTTCCCGTTCCTCAGGGGAAACATCCATTTGTATAAAATTTGCATAAGAGCTCTTTTGAAGCTCGATGAGGTAGGGCAATGGTGCCACCTCAGGGATACGCCCGAAGCTTTTACGGATTCGTTTACGCTCGGTTAAAGTCCTTGCCATGGATGCCTCTTCACTTCCTATTTGGCTTACGCCGCGATCAAATATTCCCAACCAACAAGTGAGATGCACGCAACCGACGCGAGCCTAGAGCCCACGTCGGTATATTGTGCATTTTTGGGAGGATTCTCCTCCCATGCCTAATGTCTCAAGTAATTACTTGAGCTCAACTTTCGCACCAGCGGCTTCAAGTTTCTTCTTCATTTCTTCAGCTTCAGCTTTAGCAACGCCGTCTTTAACTGTTTGTGGCGCACCTTCTACGAGGTCTTTCGCTTCTTTAAGACCGAGACCTGTGATACCACGAACTTCCTTAATCACTTCAATTTTCTTGTCGCCAGCAGCAGCCAAGACAACTGTGAATTCTGTCTTTTCTTCTGCAGGAGCAGCTTCAGCAGCCATGCCACCAGCAGCAGCAACAGCAACAGGAGCAGCAGCGCTTACGCCCCACTTCTCTTCAAGCATTTTTGAAAGCTCAGCAGCTTCAAGAACTGTGAGTTTTGAAAGTTCATCAACGATTTTTTCAAGATTTGCAGACATTTCTATATCTCCTTAAAGTTCGCAATCTTAGGCGGTTTTTCCATAAGCACCAAATACACGTGCCAATTGTCCTGCAGGCGCTTGTACCACACCAGCAATACGTGTTGCTGGAGTTGTAATAATGCCAAGGATTTTCGCACGGAGTTCGTCAAGGGATGGCAATTTGGACAATGTCTCGATAGCTTTCGCATCAAGAGGTTGACCATTCATGACACCGCCTACAACTTTGAGTTTTTCATTTTTATTGGCAAACTCACCGGCTACTTTCGCAACTCCAACGGGATCTTGCGCGTAAGCGATAGCTGTAGGACCTGTTAAAAGGGGTGACAATGACGCACATTGTGTTCCTTCAACAGCAAGACGAGCAAGTGTATTTTTGGCCACTTTGTAGTTTGCTCCTGCACTACGCATTTTGCGGCGAAGATCATTTACCTCATCAACTGTTAACCCAAATTGTTGGGTCACAATGATGATGGAAGATGCTTCAACGCCTTCGCGGAGTGTAGAAACGAGTTCCACTTTTTGGCTACGATCCACTGAACGTCTCCATGGTTGTGACTCAAATGATGATCATCAGAGTCGGGTTTCGACAAATGCAGGGAAACCCTGCCGTTATCCTGCCCGTGAAAATCGAACTTTAAGAGCTGCCTCTCACTCGACTCTCCCGTCTGTGTAGGGGCTTAACGCATTATACCGAAAATTCGGACCCCACAGTCTTGGACAGGTCTAAAGGCCCATTGCTGGGCCTCGCCTGGCTGTTGTTATACAGCCAATTTCCAGAAAATCAATACTTTTAAGCAAGATCCGCAGCTTCAACCTTCACAGATGGTCCCATTGTGGAGGTTAATGTGATCTTCTTAACGTATGTTCCCTTCACGCCTGCTGGACGGGCTTTATTCAAAGCGTCCATAAGGGCACGGATGTTCTTCTCAAGATCCGCTTCTGAAAAGCTTGCTTTACCGACGCCAGCGTGAACAATACCAGCTTTTTCAGCGCGGTATTCAATTTGTCCACCCTTAGCCGCTTTAACAGCTTCAGCAACGTCCATAGTGACTGTGCCAAGCTTTGGGTTTGGCATTAAACCACGGGGGCCCAAAACTTTACCCAAGCGACCCACGAGCCCCATCATGTCAGGGGTAACAATGCAGCGATCAAAATTCATCTCGCCGTTTTGGATCTTCTCAGCCAAATCTTCATCACCAACGAGTTCAGCGCCAGCAGCTTCAGCCTCTTTCGCCTTGTCGCCTTTTGCAAAAACAGCCACGCGAAGTGTTTTACCTGTTCCCGCAGGAAGGTTCACAACACCACGAAGGCTTTGATCAGACTTACGGGTATCAATGTTCAAGTTAACTGCAACTTCAATGGTCTCATCGAACTTCGCTTTCGCGCGCTCTTTAACCATTTTAATGGCATCTTTTAAGGTATAGATAGCAACTGCATCCAAACCTTCATACGCTTTTTTCAAACGCTTTCCAACTTTTGCCATGATTCTTTACTCCGTAACTTCGATGCCCATTGAACGCGCAGATCCAATAATCATTTGGGAAGCTGCGTCGAGGTCATTGGCGTTTAAGTCCTTCATTTTCGCTTCAGCGATTTCACGAACTTGCTTCATTGTGATTTTACCCACTTTTGCAAGACCTAGTGTCTTTGACCCCTTGTCCAATCCAGCGGCTTTCTTGATGAAATAGCTGTTTGGAGGTGTCTTTGTCACAAAACTAAATGTACGGTCAGAGTAGGCTGTGATCACAACAGGAATTGGCATGCCAGGCTCCATGCTTTGCGTTGCCGCATTGAAAGCCTTGCAGAATTCCATGATGTTCAAGCCACGTTGACCCAAAGCAGGTCCGACAGGTGGAGAAGGGTTCGCCTTTCCAGCACCGATTTGGAGTTTTATATATCCTTCAATTTTCTTTGCCATAATCTATCCTCTTGATAAATATACAGAGTTTGCGGTACGGCGTTGGCGCGCCTCCCGCACAATGCGCTAAGTTACCTTAGCTAACCTTTTCCACTTGGGTATAGTCTAAGTCCACAGGTGTGGAACGACCAAAGATGGAAACGGAAACTTTAAGACGTGCTTTTTCGGAATCGACTTCCTCAACAACGCCGGTGAATGTCGAGAACGGACCATCACAAACGCGAACTTGCTCACCCACTTCGTAAGCCATAACGTTTTTAGGACGATCAACACCTTCTTTGACTTGGGCCAAAATACGATCGATCTCAGCAGGGCTCACAGGTGAAGGCTTACCGCGCCCACCCAAAAAGCCTGAAACTTTAGGTGTATTTTTCACCATGTACCAAGATTCATCTGTCATCACCATCTTGATGAGGATGTAACCTGGGAAAAACTTTCTTTCAGCAGAAACCTTAGCACCTTTTTTCACTTCAATGACTTCTTCAGTCGGCACTAAAACTTGATCGATTTGATCGACTAAACCTTTTTTCTCGGCTTGCTCGCGAATCGCTTCAGCTACTTTTTTCTCAAAGCCTGAATAAACGTTCACAACGTACCAAAGGGCGGAATTTGACATCGCCTTTTCTTACCCCCACATGCCTAAAATGTATCGAACAACTGTAGACAACACTTGGTCTACAATCAAAAAGTAAGTGGCACAAATAAAGACCATGATGAAAACCAGAACAGTTGTGACAACCGTTTCTTTACGGGTTGGCAAGGTTACTTTTGAAACCTCTTGGCGGACTTGCCGCGTAAAATCCATAGGCTTTGTTTTCACTGTGTCACCTTATTTTTGACTCTTGGACACTCGTCATAACAGATGGTATCAGTTATGACAATAAAAAAATGGCAGGAGTGGTGGGGCTCGAACCCACAACCCCCGGTTTTGGAGACCGGTACTCTAGCCAATTGAGCTACACTCCTGCAAGTAAGGCCCCGATTGGGGCCCCACATAATTACTTAATGATTTTGGAAACGACTCCAGCACCGACGGTACGGCCACCTTCACGGATCGCAAAACGCAGACCTTCGTCCATCGCGATTGGCGCGATCAACTCAACAGCCATACGGATGTTGTC
>Ga0129347_1114442_pt1 | contig 9649 bp, 5 predicted proteins | sample CPBNA2_5_FD_105437 | JGI IMG/M metagenome (GOLD analysis project Ga0129347, IMG submission 105437) | Freshwater to marine salinity gradient microbial communities from Chesapeake Bay, USA - CPBay_Sum_20_0.8_RNA2 (Metagenome Metatranscriptome) | ecosystem: Environmental > Aquatic > Marine > Coastal ...
ATTGATTCTAAACTGTGCTATAAACAAAAATGTTTAATGATTTATTTTTTTTACAAACATTAACACTATTAACTTTAACTTTTTTTTCCACTATAAACAATATTTTAACTTTATGATACTTAGGAGGAATATATTTACTTTCGTTAGGTTTGATATTATTTTATAACGATATTGATATTTTAGTCGGTTTTTTATGAGTTATTGATTTAGGCGTCGGTTTAATATTTTTCATTTTTATATTGCACTATTCAACGTTCATGCACCAAAAAACAACTTTAATGCAATCATATAAACGAACTCTTTTCTTAACTGCTACATACCTTTCACTTTTAACAATATTTTACTTATTAATGCAACCTTTCCAAAACGGAATTTATACATCAAAACCTTCTTCGTGAAATTTTTTAATAAGTTGATACGATTACTATGACTTTATAACCACTAACTCGGTTACTGAATTAAATTTACTACATGAAATATATTTTAATAATAATTCATTTGAATTTTTTATAATAAATTTTGTTATACTTTATGGAATAATAGTATCCATATTACTTTCATTTTTAATTAAAAAAATTTTTAATTTAGCCACTTTTGACCAATTAATAAATACCAAACAGTTACATTCTACAGGATCAATTCTTTTTATTCGTAATCAAAATTTTATAACCCAACAATCAACATCTGCGGGAACAGGTCTATGGTTAAAAAAAAAAAAATTAAACTATGATAAATAAACAATCGTGACTTTCTATAGCTGATAATACTGCCGTTCGATGATTAAGAACATTTCATCTTTATAAAGGATTTAATCGACATCATTCAACTGTTGGTCTATTTGTAAAAGGATCTGCACGAATTGTTGAACCTCCAAGAACTGAATACAAAGGATTTAAATTTAAATTTAATAAAAAAGGTGACATATGTAGAACAATATTAATTCGAGTACGATTTAGACTTTGTAGACTAGACGGTTCGGTTAACAAATTTTCAACAAATAGTGGATTATTAATAAAAAAAAAACAAAATATCAAATCAAAATATCTTCATGGTCCAACTACATACCATCTAAAACGAAAAAAATTTAAAACAGCTCTTAAATTGGTAATTTAATGAAAATTATAACATTATAAATGTACACACTTTATACTTTATACTCATCAGATCTTTATGCATTATCTAATTCAAATACTGAATCAAATATTCTATTAGAAAACCTTATGTTAAATTATACAAATGTTAATAAAATTCATCCAATTTCTACTCAAAACGAACTTAATTCGGATTTGATTGATATTAATAAAAAAACATATAATATCTCTAATATATCAAAACACGATTTAATCGATTTAGTAAATCAAACAACTACTAAAGAAGAATTGGATGCATTAAATGCAAGTTCAAGAGTCCGAAGTCTTATGCAATTTTCTATTCCAGAAGGAAAACTTTTTTATCCTGAACCTTTTATTGCGTCACCTTCGTATTTACACTCTGATTTAGCTTTTTTACACATATTACACTATTGATACTGATTATGATTTTTATTTATATTCCTAATTTGTTTTTTTTTCATTTCTTTTGTTTGTACCGTACGTTGATGTCAAACTCGCTTAAAACCACGAAAAGAGACTAGAGGAGTCAGTCGATCTAAATGTGGAGATCTTATAACAGCAACTGTTCCAGTTTCCTGAGCTTTATCTATTATTGTTCAAGAAACAACAGATGCTACTGATCTTAATGATGGATTTGGTACTGGTGAATTAGTGATAGGAGTTCGAGCTTATCAATGAGGTTGAGAATACTATTATCCTAAAACTATTGATTTAAATTATAATGTTAAATCGAGTTACTCGAGTTTTATTGGAAACTCAATTAAATATAATTATTCAAATCATCAACACCAGTCATCTAATACATTTTGAAAATTATACCAAAATAAAATTGGTGATGGTGTAAATGTACCTGCACATACTTTACTTACACCTATGGATAATTCAAACACTTTAAATTTAATTTCTTTCAAAAATTTAGGTTTGAGTAATTTAGAAGCATCCAACGCTTTTCCTAAAATTAGAAATAGTTCATCTTTTTTTAAATCAAATTTAATTAATTCACGAAACGACTTTACTTCTAAATATAAATTTATAAATTCTTCTTTCGTAGAAGAATATTCAAATTCTGATATTAATAATTTCGGATTAAACAAACAACAAAATTTGGTTACTTCAAATACAATAAATTATGCCCAATCAACTTTTTTAGATACTAACGCATTAAAACAATACCTTGATTATTCTTATAATAAACATTTAGTAAATTTACAAAATTTTAATTGATATAAAAATTGAACAAATTTAACTTTTCAAAACACATGTAATCTTGAATTAACTAACAATATATTTAAAGTTTTAAACATAAATTCACGTGAATTAAATTCAGAAACATACACAAATTTAATTTCCGATAACTCATTTTTAAATAAATTACCATTACTTTCAAAAAATAAAAATAACTTACAAACCAACATACTTTTATTAAATCCTCATATAATAAAATCTAAAACTCTTTTTTCTAATAAACAATTTTTTAAAAAGAACATTTTTAATACATCTACTAATGAAACCTTATTAAACAATTTACGAATATCATCTGATATTTTCAAACAAAAAATTCTTAATAATCAAGAAGATAAAGTTTTATTAAACGATCAATTTTACGCATTTAATACTTCAATAAACCCTTTTAATTCAGATCTTAATCTAGCACCTGATTTAACTGTATTATCATCAAATACAAGATTAAATAAATTTTCAAACTCCACTAATTTAATTACCAATAACTTAAATACATATAAAACTCAATTCGTAAATCTACCTATGACAACTAACATAGCTTCAAATCGAACATTTATGGGATTAAATCACCCTTCAATAGGTTCATCAAATGTAGATTTTGATATGTCAAAATTTAATTCTCAAAAATTAACAAAAATCACAGAATTATTTGACGGTGTTAAACTTCATGCAACTTTAGAATCAAAAAAAACCCCAGCTGTAGATTTATTAATAGGTTCTAGAGACAAATCACCTAAATCTATCAATACAGCTTATTGATTAATGTTTTGAGGAAATACAAAATCTATTCATAGAATTTCAAAAGCCCTACAAACTCATCTAATATCAAATTTATTTTATTTACCAACTTTTACAAATTACTCAGACTATGATTTTAGAAATGAACAATCATTAGAACTTCTTGAAGATCTTCAATGAGAATTATCACATTCATCTTATAATTTTTATGATTACTCTACAATACATCAAAATGTAACAAAAACAATTGTTAAAGATGTAACATCAAACGCGATGGATGAATTATTTACACCCTTTAATATTTTTCATAACGAAAATTTTAATTCACTTTTAACACCAAATATAAAAGACTTTTCACTTAGTGGTCAATTCTATGCAAATCCTTATCAAACTGAAAATCTTTATAGTTCATCAAAACTTATGTATAATAAACATTTTGAAAAATTCAACCCTTTTAATGATTTACAAGATTCAGACGAATCTTATTTATCATTAAAAGACTTAATAACATTCGCTGATCAAATTTCATTTACTCTTAAATTAAACGATAATATTTTTTTAACTTTATTATCTTCAGAATCTGTATTAAATGCATTTAAAAGTAAATTAGGATCTTATATGGAATTAAATAGTGATTCAAACAACACTATTATTTTTAATAATAATTCTAATGAAAAAGATTTGAATATTGGTAATTTAACACGTATTTCGAATTTATTAACTTTACGATCTTCAACAAAAAATTCAATAACTAATTTTAACGCTTTTCAAAAAGTTTTTAGATCACGTTTTGATGAAGGACGTGCTCATATAACATCAAATGACTATGCAGATTTAAATCTTAAACAACCTTATATTTTTGATAAAAAAATACCTTACCTCAATTTATTAGGTAAAAATAAATCATCGTTTTACGAAACCCCATCTTATAAAAAATATTTGTTTTTAAATTTCAATTCAAATTCAACTCTTCAAGAATCTTTAATAACCCCTGCATACGATTTCCCTTTTTTATTAGCAATGAATAGTGATATAATACGTCACATTTGAATTGATTGAGCTTCAAAATGAGAATATGTAGAAGTACAACCAGCTTCTGTTTCTAAATATTCAACTTTAGGGATACCTTATTTCAGAAAACCTTTCGATTTTAATGCTAATATAAGTGATACTCTTAATGATGTAGAATCGTACTTTATTAAAATTTCACGATCACGTAAAAATTATATTTCTAATTGAAATTACGCACCTTTTATTTATAACAAAAATTATATTTGAAATAAATTTGCAAGCGAAACAAGTTTATTTAATAAAGATTATACGACTGCACATTTACGAAATTCTTTATCTAAAATGAAATGATTTTGAAAATTACCTTTCCACACAAATACATTAAACAGACAACCAACATTAGGGTTAAGTAATAACGATACGTACGCTCATTCAACTTGACGTCCTAGATCGTCAATCCAATCATATTTTTATCAAACAGCTCACTTAATAGATTTATTGTCAAAACGTGAACAATTATATAGACAATATTTAGAAAACTCAAAAAAAATTATATCATTACCTACTAAATTAACAGCAACTCCTAATAATATATTGATTAAAGATATTCAATCAACGTTTTTGTTTACGGATCCACTTTCATATAATAATGAATACTCCCGTGACGTTTTCTTAACTTCACTATCCTTTTATAAGTATCTTTATCTTAGAGCAGCTCTTATAACTACAAATCAAATTTTAGAAACTTCACCTATAAAATTTGAATATCTTAATAAATACATTTTTTTTTATTTTTTAAATTCAGATGTATCTAATATAGCTGAAAATTTTGAATTATATAAAAACCAATACAGACCTCTAAAAAAAGGAATTAGTAATATGCTTCGTCTACATGGAACAGGAGCAATTGCTATGCCAGTAGAAATGCGATTACAAATTTTAGCCTCATCACGAGATGTAATACATTCTTGATCTATACCTTCAGCTGGTATTAAAATTGATTGTATCCCTGGATACACTTCTCATAGAATTATGAAATTTCTCTTAACAGGAATTTATTGAGGACAATGTCAAGAAATTTGTGGACGTTATCATCATTGAATGCCTATAATAGCTTATTTTATGAAACGAGATTTATTTTTTCTTTGATGTACACATTTTGTCTTTAATAACTCTCTTCAAGGAGATTGGAATATTACTGATCGAAAATTCGCAGATTTTATAAGATTTGCTTCTTACGATAAATCATCTTGATTACAAGAAATTAATCATAATTTATAAATATATGACTAACGCACAATATATATCTTACTGAGCATCAACAAAAGTAATTACTTTTAGTAAAATTAATAACACAGCATTAAAATTTCATAACATTAAAACCACAAATTTTAGACCTTTATATATTTATTTAAATACTACAAAACACATACATGTATCTTTATCGAATTTATCTAACGTTAGTAGACTTCCATCATTTCAAATTAACACTAGTGAATTAATAAAAAACCATTTAATATTATCAATTCGATCAACTTTAATTTGTTGAATAAAAATTTTAGAATTTAATTTTACTACATTATATTTTCTTTTTAAAATTTTAACTAATAAATTTATAAAACAATCAACTGCTAATAATACAAAAAAAAAACTTAACAATTTAACTCTATTACACATGAATGCTAAATATATTTAAAATAAAAATTATATATATATATGAAATATCCTAAACATATAATTTGTGATTTAAACCCACGACACGAAAACTATCAAACGTGATATTGAGTCAATGATTATAAACAATTAATATTTAAAGAACATGAACATATTGATACTATTGAAAGATCTAGATATATTTTACCAAAATTTAATAAAATTTTATTAACGGACCAACCTCAACACAAAGCATTAATGGAAACTTTTATTAGCGATACACTCTATAAACCTGATTTTCAAATTTATGTTGATACTACACCTCAATGTACTACATTTGAATTATTTGATATAAATTTTTTAAAAAAAGATTTTTTATATACAAAATTAAAATACTCAAGATGTCCTCAATATGATATTGTTTCTGGAGGATTAGCAGCACTCTTAGCAGGTTTTATAGGATTCTTAATTAGTGAAAAATTTGGTATTGAACTTGTCGATTCGGGTGATTTTTATATAACATGAATGTACGGAGCATTTCTATGTATGCCTATAGGTTTATTTTCGTACATGTACACACATAGTGAATTTAAATATAATGTTTTTGACCCTAATTATTTTATAATTTTCTACTCTAATATATCAAATTTAATTTTAAAAAAAATTCTAAAAAATAAAAAAAAATAATAAAATATTTTACATAATAATAATAAATTAATTGGTGTTTGTGCGTCTATATGAGTAAATTACATAATGTACTTTTGTGATTGAATACGGGAGAATCAACTTCCAAAGTTAAATAGTACGCTGTCGATAGAAAATAGTAGTGTGAACGAAGGGGTGAAAAGACTTAACCTTTGCGTTTTGTAGCTAATAAAAGCTATAACAATGTATTGATTGAAAAAATATTGAAACTTAATGTTTAATCTGTTAAAGCGTATGCGATAACGTACCTTTTGTATAATGGGCTAATGAGTTAATATTAATAGCAAGCTTAAAATATTGGTAGGCACAAAGAAATTAATTCAAAGTTATTAATATTAGACCCGAAACTAGTCGATCTAATTATGAACAGGTCGAAAGTATAAAACTGAGGACCGAACTCGTGAATGTTGCAAAATTCTGAGATGATTTGTAATTAGGGGTGAAAGGCCAATCAAGATTAGTGATAGCTGGTTCTCCGCGAAAATTATTTTAGTAGTACAGAATTGAATACTTAATTAAGGTAAAGTCATCTTAAAACAATGCACAAGTTATTATTTGGAAACGTTTTTAGAAACTCTAAATGTAGTTAAGTCAAATAATTCTAGCCAGACGTAATCGCGCAAAGGTGATACGTCGAGAGGGAAACAGCCCAGATCAAACGCTAAGGTGTTTAATAAGGTTTAAGGTGAAAGAAGTAGGTTCTGATACTTTACCCAGGTGATAGGCTTGGAAGCAGCCATTCACTAAAAAAAGAGTAACAGCTTACTGGGTATACACCCTATAATGAGAAAAAGTAGTCAAATCAGACCTGTTTCGATAATGTATAGACAATAAAAACTTTAACCGAATCGTTGAAAGATTAATAAATCTTGGTAGCGGAGTGTTTCGTAGTTCAAAGAAGATTAGTTGTTAAACTAGTTGGAGAAATCGAAATTAATAATATTAGCATTAGTAACGAAAAATAATGTGTTGGAAACTAAGTATGTAAAACAAAGACTCATTATCGCCGAAAGTTCTAGAGTTTTGATTACCGGTAAAACCTAATCATTAACAAAGATCCCTAAGAAATAAACTAAAGTTGTAAGCTTAATGGGTAAATATTCACATAAACGAATAGAGGAGTTTTGACTTTTATTGTATAAATGTTTTAACTTAATGCAAGGATAATTTATAATTACAATTAGACTAGAAATAGAAACTCAGTACAATTGGTCTAGCCGAACTAACCCACTTAATTTAAATGTGGCTGCTGCAATGTACGGGCACCTGATGGAACTTTGCGTTGTAGTGGAGTAGGTGGTGGAGCATCCCATATTTAAATTAAGATTAAGTCATTATCCTTTAAGAAGAATCGTATAGAAAACTACTTATAAATATGTATTATAAAATATTCCTAGTTTTTTAATATATAAATATAAAAATAGTATTCTGGATTCAGCTATTGGGTAATGAAATTGTACGTCTCACGGTAGTAAGAATAGTACCATCTGTATACTAAGACCTGCCAAAACCAAATCTTATTAAATCTGACACTAGTGAACGAGTAGAATATACACAGGCGGTGGAAGAATGTAGTTGAAGGAACTCGGCAAATTGACTCTGTAACTTCGGGATAAGGAGGGCAGTAATCTATCAAATATTTTATGCTTAAGTTAAACTTATATAACTTGAAAATCTCCATGCTCTTTTCGATTATATAAGTTTGCTTGAGAACAGAACACGCGTAATCTGTTAAAGTGTAAATGTTAGGGGTACCTCCACCAGGATAGGCCCATCTCTAACCTCTTTGCATTTTATGAAAAGCTATCAATACGTGTTTTGAAATCATATGAAATTTTATAGAAAATTGTATCAAAAAAGAGGAGGTGGCGACTGTTTAATAAAAACACAGGACTCTGCTAAATTGAAAAATGATGTATAGAGTCTGACGCCTGCCCAGTGCTGCAAGATGAAACATTACAAGTATAGCTTGTTGATTTAAATCCCAGTAAACGGCGGCTGTAACCCTGACGGTCCGAAGGTAGCGAAATTCATTGGCGGGTAAGTTCCGTCCTGCATGAATGGCGTAACGACTGCCTCACTGTCTCCAGCTACAATCCAGTGAAATTGAAAACTAGGTGAAAATGCCTAAAATGAGCAGCGGGACGGAAAGACCCTATGCACCTTTACTGGAACCTTGTATTTTGTTAAATTATTAGCATATTGTGGAAAGTTATATATATATATAACTATTTGACCATGTATATTAAGATTTAACAATTAATAAATACTAAACGTATAAAATAACAATTACTTAATAAGTCTTGTAAACACAAACATTAATTTAAAAAATTCTAATAAGTATTTTATTATACTGCAAGGATGCCAGTTTCACTGGGGCGGTGACCTCCTAAAAAGTAACGGGGGTGTACAAAGGTTTACTGAAGCATGCGTGCATGTGAGTATTACAATGAATAAAAGTAAGCTTGATTCATAAATTGACGAATTTTAGAAGGGCAATTTTAATTTTTTGCCTGTCATAGTGACCCGATATTTTATCTATTGATAGAAATATCGATTAACGGATAAAAGGTACGCTAGGGATAACAGGCTAATAACTCCTAAGAGTTCCCATCGACGGAGTTGGTTGGCACCTCGATGTCGGCTCATCATATCCTGGTTGAGAACAATCTTCCAAGGGTCGGTCTGTTCTACCGTTAAAATGGTACGTGAGCTGGGTTTAGAACGTCGTGAGACAGTTTGGTCCCTATCTGTTGCAAAAGAGAAAAAACGCAGAACCTTACTTTAGTACGAGAGGAATGAGACGGATTAACCTATTGTTAAACAATTGTTTAGTAAAAGCATGTTGTAACGCTACGTTAAGACTCGATAATCGTTGAATAAATATAAAACGAGAAGCGACTCTGTTAGTTTTTTCATAAAGATACCTTATAGAACATGAGATTGTATATCTTTTAGATGTAAGAAGTGTGAGCTTTTGAGTTTAAATAGATACAATATCTACTTATATCCTAAAGTTGAGATGTGTAAATACACTTATCTACATAAATATAAGACACGTCGCATTAAGTGGATACCTTGACAGAATATTTAGGTGAGGAGTGAAAGCTACTATATTTTGCTAGAAGTATTGGCACTACCAGGAATAGCAAGTAGAATTATACATACTGAGTGAACTGAAATATCTA
>Ga0129347_1228194_pt1 | contig 9545 bp, 3 predicted proteins | sample CPBNA2_5_FD_105437 | JGI IMG/M metagenome (GOLD analysis project Ga0129347, IMG submission 105437) | Freshwater to marine salinity gradient microbial communities from Chesapeake Bay, USA - CPBay_Sum_20_0.8_RNA2 (Metagenome Metatranscriptome) | ecosystem: Environmental > Aquatic > Marine > Coastal ...
GCGCATATATGCGTCGCTTTCGTTGAAGGTAAGACCTTACATAATTAACAATAATTTCATTTTGGCTAACGATTTTTGCTTCTAAAGCAAATTTTGTTTAAAAAACTTATTTGCTTTCTAAGCTGATTTCATTAAACCATCATGAGTTGTTGTTGATCCATGCAAATCTTTCTTTCACTTCTGCCGTTAATTGGTGATTAACCATCACCTGGTAGTCGTTACTCACTTCAAAAAGCGTGATATTGGCTCATCTCCAACCGCTTCTCTTTTGAGTTTTATGGATGCGATTTTACTTTGTAGGAGTAATAGTTTGTGCTTTACCAATTTAATGCGTAATGCACCTGATCACACTCAGTTTGTGTGACAGATCCTGGCTGGATCCAGGACTAAGTTCTAAAGGAGTTTTCGGATTAACTCGACGATTACTTAGTATTAGGGCTCCCTTTGTGTTGCCTAGACAAAAACACCGAAACATATGAATCATGACCGCTACAGAAAAGTCGAGAGCTGTGCTTGAGGTGGCCTGTGCAGAAACCCCACAATCTATCGGTTTCCACCGCCATACTCATGATACGGCCAGTAATGATGATCGGGTTTTGAGTGTTCCAGCACTTGATTCCGGCAATGCTACTGGACCCTGTTGCAACGCTAGTTTGCTTCAGAGTGATTTAAACGTAGACAATAATATTCGTATGCAGGCTGGTCCCGATATTAGTTGGACCCCTGAGATGGATCGTGCCATCGTCACTTATATGACTGAGAACGTTTCGCGCTCTGCGGCGTTACCAGACATTTTATCACCTTTTTCAGCTTATCAGTTGCTGAGGCGTTGGCGTGAGCTCGATACTACTAACGTCTTGCCATCGAATTTTGGTGGCACTTGGACTGACGGATCTTATACTGACACTGACTCGACGCGTAGTTCGTACGTCGATTCGCACCCGTGGGCTTTTATGGCCAAAGATTTTTTGAACGGGCTTGCTGATGTCTTGGATTCGGCACCATATTTTTGGACTATTACTGTGTTCAAGATCTATAAAGCTAGGAATGATCCTGTTGCTAAGATGATAGTACTCAGTGATATTCTAGCTAGGCACGTGAGCATGATTCGCTCGTTTGCCGAGAAACAATTACCCGAAGGGCACGTTGCTGAGACTACGTTACTACTTGATCAAGTCGCTGCCAGTTTGGCTGATTTGACTGATGAGCAAATTAGCGAGTATGGAGGGCATGTGTCTACGGATGAGTTTGCAGTTGAGCTTCAGGCTGGTGTGGATTTTTTCGAACATTTTAATACCTTTAGCAACGCTTATGCTGCTGTTACGGCCATCTATAAATATATGTCAGACCGAAACGTGGTTTATCCACTTATTAAGCTGTTGGTGGCTGGCAGTCTTTTTGCTTTTGGTAGTCACATTGGAGATTCAGAAGTTTTCACCAGTGAGAATATTAAGGCCGCAACCAATACCGTTTTTGGTTTTTTCCGTACAGGAACCATTGGTGCGTTTATGCAGGTCTTTGATTCTATTAGCACGCTGCTTACCACCTGGATTCAGTCTGATGGTTCCTCATCGCTTACCCAACATTTGCAGAGGACTAACAAAGCTGAGCATTATTATCAACTTGGAGTTAAATTGTTGAAGCTCCAGCCTACTTATGCGACTGAGAGAGTGGCAGCCCAAAAGGCTTACTTGACCGAGGTTTATGACTTCACCCAGTATTGTGTTGAACATTTGGGTGCTGGCATCCACGTTAAGGATCCTTGGCGGGCGGCTTATTCCATTATATCTGATCGCAACCGTATCACCTGGTTTCAAACCACTTGGCGCCAGTTGGATGCTTTCTACACCATTGAAATTAGTAGGAGCATACGTATGCAGCCTTGTGTTTTCTTCTTTGAGTCTGGTTCGTCCATAGGGAAGACCACGCTTCAGAGGATCGTAAATCAGATGATATTGACGCGGCACCTAGACATCGCACCCCATGAGATCGATGGTCTTACTTTTCCCTGGCCATCTGACGAGCCTACGTTCGCTAGTGGGGCGAAAAATTCTACGATCACAGTCATATTTGATGATATTGGTGCTCTTCGGTTTGACGTTACTAAGTCTACCGGTGGTGACCCATTTGTCAAGAGGCTTCTTGGTCTCCTCAATATGTTCCCTTATGGCCCTGATCAAGCTGCTTTGGAGCTGAAAGGTAAAATTTTCCTCGCTCCGGAGCTTGTCATCATGTCCACTAACAACCAAAAGTTGGACCTCAATTTGATCTATAATGAGCCCGCTGCTGTTCAGCGGCGTATTGGCGACGTGATACATGTCACCGTTGCTCCAGAGTTTGCCAAGGACACCATGACGCTCAACGATAAGAAGCTGAATGATTGGTGCACGGCTAATGAGGGCCAGGTTCCCGATGCTTGGAGATTCCGGATTGAGCAGTTTCAGGCTGATAATAGGGATTATAACAGGAACGGTAAAGGTATTAAGACCGTCACTTCTTGGTTGCCACCTCAAGATGAGCCCATGATGGATACGCCCACGTTTTTAAGGTGGGCTAGCAACAAATTCGCTGCACACAAGGCACTACACACAAGCATATTGGATACACTAAATGTACCTTTCGATTTCGGGCCCATTTTAGATGATGTTCCTGTTGGTGTTGTGGTCGGTGGTGAGGTGCGAGATGTTGGTCCCAATGATGAGCCAGGGATTATTGAGCCCCAATCGGGGTTTGATAAGTGGAACATGAAGGTTCCTCGCTTTATGGCGTCGACAACTTCAATTCCGGATCAATATAACATTACTTTACCTGGAGACAGCGCTGACGATGTTTCGCGTGTTAATCCGTGGTTCCTCCTAACCTTTTTGTGGGCGTTCATATTATTGTGTCTGCATCTCCCGGCTTTCATTTGGTCCATGCGTCGTCGTGTGCTTGATTGGTATGATGGCTTATTGCCAGTTCGCGTTATGCGTGGCATACAAGCTGGGCGTTTGCTGGTGAATGATTGCCAGAACAGGAGGCGTAGGGCCATTGAATGGCTTGATAATAATAAGCGCACGATAGCTTTGCTCACTACCGTGGTTGGAGCGGGTGCTCTCGCGACTTATTTTCTTCGCAATCGTAAGAAGGAGGAACAAGATCATCAAGTCGGCGGTGAGCAACAAAACCCTCGTAAGGGTTTTACCGTCCACACCACGCCTAATGACAGAATTAGTCGCTGGGAGACAATGGGTTCTAGCATTGACAAAGCGTCGATGTATGGCCTTTCTCAACAAAGCCTTTCAGCGAATGGTACTAACGTGGTGAGTATCACCGCCAATAATATGGTTAACATCACTTTGAGCTGCAGTGTCAGTTCTTATAAGTGTGCTGGCATTATTGTGGGTGGTAGGCGCTTGCTGATGAACCGCCATAGCTTGCCTCAATTTTGCAAGCAACGTTCTGGTGACGCAAAGTGGGCTCAATACACTATGACTGTACACGATGCTGGCTATAATAACCATAACCAAGGTGCTAAAGATGTCGTTGTTCGCCATGATCAAATCAGAGGCAATTATTGCCCTGGTAGGGATTTGGCTGGCATAATGCTTCCGATGGATTGCAGGCCACACCGTGACATTACCGCATTTTTCCCGAAAGTGCCCACGGCTTTGTGGACTAAAGATTTCGTTTACACGAAGTCCATTATGCCGCCCGGCACCAAGGTTGCTTTCGGTAAGAAGGTTCCCGTAGGCGTCAATATTGCTCCTTATGGTTTGGTAATTCCCGGCGATGCTAGTGGTGCACATTTTACCACTTCGCCTTTAGGCAGGCCTCGTAGAATCACTTTGGACACGCCAGATGATATCGATCTTCCAGTTATGTGTTATCAGGTTAAGACGCCTGAAGTTTTAACATATGCTGGGGATTGTGGATCTCCTCATTTTCTTTCTGGAAAGATGGATAACATTGCGGCCATTGGCGGTATGCATCTCGGACAACTTATTGAGGATAAGACCATTAAGGTGGTCATCCCAATTTATTGGTCAGACATCGTGGCCTTGTTCGATGACTTCGATGAGCCATTGATGGCTGAGGCTGGGCCAATTATGAGTGATACTGATCTTCAGAGCGGGCTCGGCACTCAGAGCTTTGCCACACGCACTTACGAGTTGCAGCAAGGCGATGTTAAAGTCGACATAAGGCTCCACAACAGTCCGATTTTGTCTACCGATACCCGTTGGGCGCAAAACACCATAGAGTATATGAGGAAGGAGATGGGCGTTGAAGTTAATCCAGGATCCTTTGCCGTCGTCGGTTATGACACGGGCGCTGGTAACTTGGCCTCAGATATTCAGAAGTCCCCAATGTACGATGCTATTTATAACATGGATCCAGAGGGGCTTCCCGATAATTTGGAGTGCGACAAGTTCATTAACAACTTGCCGAGGGCCCAGCGGAATCGTGATGCTGCAGCTGGCATAGCTGCCATCATGTCCCATAAGGACCACGATCCTATTTTGGCGGCTGAATTTCAAGATGCAGCTGAGTCTTATTTCGACTCTATTGTCACCTTTGATGATAAAGGTGGCAATTGCATCTTTAAACACGTTCACCCAGTGGATGTTGACGTTGCCATAAACGGTTCGCACTTTATTGGAGACGAGAAACTCCTCAAGAATCATAAGGGCATGGAGGCTATGACCATGAACACTAGTCCCGGACACCCGTGGGTCATTATGTCCCCCGATAATGTTCAAGACGGCGTTCAGAGGGTTGGTAAATATCCATGGTTTAATTGTACGTACGGGCCTGACGGTTCACGACGCTACACCATGGGCCCCCAGCTTTTGGCTTCATATACGGAACTTTTATCCCTCCTTAAGAAAGATCACAAGACTAAGGTCAAATTCGTGACGGCTTGTAAGGATGAAGTTAAAAAGAGGACGAAACCCACCCGTTTGATTATGGTAGGACCCCAGTGCATGACAATCGTGTGTAGGGAGTTCTTGATAACTATATGCCGGGTGATGCAACTCAACCCTTTTGTGTTTGGCGCTGTCGTCGGCCTGGACGCTACATGTGTTCAATGGGACCAGGTGCACAATTTCATTTGCGGCGTGCCCGGTTCGGAGAGACACACTTTCGATGGAGACTATAAGGATTTTGACAAGAGCCTTTTCCAGGAAGTGACGGACGGTGTCAAATGGGTCATCATGTCCATATGCAAGCGCAGCGGGAACTATGACAACGATCAATTATTCGTCATTGAGTCTATATTGTGCTGCCTTTTGTCGCCTGTTGTCGATGTTTTTGGCGTCGTATATTGGTTCCGTTCTTTTAACACCAGCGGGAATTCACTCACCACGCAAATTAATTGCATTGCTAACATGCTCTTTATTTGGGTTGTTTGGACCCGTCGGATGAAGAAAGACATGGGAGATGCATATGATGAGAAGCTTAGCCGCGAGATGTTTAACAGATTGGTCCATGTCGTCACTTATGGTGATGATCATTTGGTTGGCGTCACCTATCCAGACATGCTCAATTGTCGCATTATGGAAGAGGAACTTTCTCAATTCATCACTTATACTGATGCGCATAAGAATTCCGGTGCCAATATTGCAGAATTCACGCCCCATGACAAGCTCATTTTCTTGGGCAGGTCTATGGTTAAAGATTCTTCAGGCTCTTATAGACCACCGCTCGAATTCAAACGCCTAGCCAAGACGTGCCTTTATTACAGAAAACGCGCTGGCATGCAGTATGAGCACATGATTCCGGATTTGTTTAGGGGCATCCTCCTAGAGGTCCATTTCCATGGTGAGAATGTTTACAACCTGTTTTACGAGCGTTTGATCACCATCATGTGTGAACATTACGTGATGCAACGTAGTGACTTGGAGAACACTTTCTTCTTGGACACCTCTGGCAAGCTTTTAACTTATGATTATTTCCGCCAATGGTGGATTGAGAAGAAGGACAGAGGCTACCTTGATGACCCGAAATACGAGATGGCCGTGCACCCCGACCCGAATGAGGATCGGGAATTGCACGATCGGTACTTGGCGCTTAAGGCGCTCAGTACTTCTAGGACTTAAGTGGCTTGGGTGCCACAACAAGAGGTTTTTCCGGCTTTCCTTGATAAACCGGTTGTGTATGCATATTCCACGTTTATACACATTTACATGTATATATATACATAAATTCACATATATATTTGGTTTTTGCAGGGTTTTTCCTACTGATGCTTTTCCGGGAATAAAACCTGACCCGACTCTGCAACCCACGTGCAAGGTGGTGTGTGATCTTAGTCGGTGCCGTTGCATGTTGTTTCTAACATGCTAAGTATGCTCATGTCGGAGTCTATGCTTAGGATTGACGGTCCACGCTGATTGGCTAAGAGCCCGCCCCGACAATATAGGCGTAATGTCGGAGTGTATTTCGCCTGCGAACACAAATAATGATAATTCCACCAGTGGCTTGCTCACTGAATTTTTCGATGGTGCTCATCCTAATGATGTTTGTGATGCACCGAAGATTGCTGATGAATCCTTTTCAGAAGGGTACACTCCTGGCCTTACTCTGGGGGAGTGGTTTTCCCGACCTGTTAAGATAAAGACTTTGACTTGGTCAGCAAATCAGTTTTTAGGTGACTCTTTCAATCCGTGGTATGATTATTTTAATCACCCTGAGATTAAGGTTAAGCTTAAAGGCTATTCTAGGTTGCAGGCTAATCTGCACCTTAAGTTGATCGTCAATGCTTCTCCTTACCATTATGGTGTTGGAATCATGTCTTACAAGCCAATGTCTGGCAACGGCCTGAATGGCGCTGGCAACTTTGATTTTTCTGCTGGCACTACTTCGGATAAACTTATAGTCGATTCTGGCACGTACACTGGTGGTGATGTATCTGCATCTCTTATGGTGCGAACATGTAGGCCACACGCCAAGTTTTATGCCGAATCGTCTAAGGGTTGTGAAATGCAGCTTCCTTTCTGCTATTATCAGAACTGGATTAATTTGGACACTGACTTGTCCGAACTTAAACAGATGGGTAACATTAACATTTACACACCAACCGTGCTTAGAGATTCCAGTGGTTATGGCAATAGCGTTGTCGTCACCATATATGCTTGGTGCGACGACCATAAGGTTGGCGGCCCATCTTATGTCATGCAATCTGGAAAAGATGAGTATGATCTTCAGGCTGGCAACGATGAATACCAAGATAGGCCAGTTTCGACTGCTATGTCAGCCATGTCCAAAGCTGCCGCTGCTTTATCCATAATACCGGTGATAAAACCTTACGCTATGGCCACATCTAAAGTTATGGCTGGTGCCTCTACCTTGGCTAGATGGTTTGGTTTTTCTAATCCACCAGTAATTAAGGATGTTCCCGCTCTTTTGCCGAACTATATGCCCAATTTCGCATCTCCGGAGATAAGTACACAGCATGATAAGTTGTCGCTTGATCCGAAAAATGAAGTCACTGTTGACTCTCGGACTGTTGGGTTGGATGGGGTCGATCACATGGCCATATCCCACATTATTGGGCGTTATGTTGACTATGCCGTGCTTTCTTGGGGCAGTACTATGCCCGCTGAATATCCGTTGTTGGTCCAGAACGTCACCCCTATGGTTGCTACTACCGTTCCTTATTTTGGCCAAAAGACCAACTTAGAAGCCTCAGCAATACAGATGACTCCATCTGCTCAAGTTGGGATGGCATTTCAGTTTTGGTCTGGTAAGATCACTTACAAGTTTACTGTGGTTGCTTCACAATTTCACCGCGGTCGCTTGATGATTTCTTATGAGCCTGATGGGGTGCTGTATAACTATACGTCCGATTCCTACACTGGCCCTAGGACCATCAATAAGATTTGGGACATTTCCACAGATCCCACTTTTGAGTTTGAAGTTCCTTGGATGGCACCAATCTCCATGCTTCGCACTATGGGTGCTACTGGAATGGGTTGGTACGCTGCCACTAATCTTCTCGCTGATGCTGCTGGGAATACGTGGCAGGCTAATCCAGGCGATTTTCCTGTTCAAGTGCTGTACAAGGATGCACTTTACAATGGAACAATTACCGTTTCAATACTCAATCCCCTCACGTCTAATGATCCTAATTATGAGGCTTCGATCATATGTGCTCTTAATTGTGCGGAAGTAGAGTATTTTTCTCCCTTGGAGATGGAATGGCCTTTTTCCTTGTATGAGTTACAGAGTGGCGATGATCTCGCTAATGCGCCTGATGAGGAAGTTGTCCATGCAGAAGCCCCGGAACTCGTAGACGAGCCAACTAAGCACACCATTTATGTTGGTGAGATAGTCCGTTCTATAAGGCAGCTCATTCACAGGACTTCGTTCTATTCAAGGTTTCCCACCGTGACCCCAGAACAAGAGCCCATCGAACAGTATTTGAGCATGCCGACGATTGGCCCATCTAGCGCCGGAGGTGGTGGCTATGGTAGCGTTAGTTCATACGGTGGTTCGATTTATTTGCCAAACGTTCCATACGTGACGGGTAGTCTGCCAGTACCAGTTACTGATAGTTATCCAAACACTGGAGTTTTGATTCTGAATGGTGCCACGACTGATGACGGTGTCATTTTGAATCAGAACACCAAAATCATGACTCCAACAGCATTTTTCCTATCGTCATACGTTGGTTGGCGTGGTAGTGCTTGTTACACTGCTAGGGCTAATGAGGCAAGAACTACATCGACTGGTAGGTTTGCTTCTTTGTCAATATCACGTGTCGCTAATAGCATCACCACTTATCTAACCAAGACTTCAGTCTGGAATCCGGTGATTTGGTTTACCAACCCCATTCTTAGTACTACCCTTCCCATAACTAACCGTTATTTGGGTTATCAGAGTATTGCGTATGCCAATGCTTGCATCAGGAGGTTTTCTACGGGGCTTTCCGGTTTGGCCGCCACCAATCCAAAGACAGTCGATGTGGTAAATGCCGTGATTCCATATTATAGCAATTATAGGATGCTACCAGCGAATCCGATTGCGAATTACTATACCGCTAACAAGCCAGAGGATTTGCCTTGGAATAAGAATAGCGCTCCACGTCAGTACCCTGGCACAAATGAAGTAATCCAGTGTGCTAGGATTGATTACGACGTGACTGATACCGCAACGCCTAATATGACCGCCCTTGACAATTATCCCACGATAGACGTCTATCACAAGGCTGGGGTTGACTTCACCATGTTTTGGTATTTGAACCCGCCATCCATTCATGTGTACAAATACCGCGAGAGCGGATACCCTCGTGGTTGGTTTTGAGTACACGTTTGACAGTCTTTTAAGCGGTCAATCAGCATACATATACACACATGCACGCGTACGCGCACATACATATATATATAACGACATTCACAGTTATGTGAAAGTTGTTCCCATTATGCTTATTACATAATTACATACTTTTAAGTGAAAAATGGGGAGAAACCCGCCGAGGAACCGGTAGGGTGTTACTTTTCTTATGTTATATAAGAAGGTGATCAGGTAACACCCTTGGGTGTTTCCAATTTAGTTGTCCAAAC
>Ga0129347_1285429_pt1 | contig 9465 bp, 2 predicted proteins | sample CPBNA2_5_FD_105437 | JGI IMG/M metagenome (GOLD analysis project Ga0129347, IMG submission 105437) | Freshwater to marine salinity gradient microbial communities from Chesapeake Bay, USA - CPBay_Sum_20_0.8_RNA2 (Metagenome Metatranscriptome) | ecosystem: Environmental > Aquatic > Marine > Coastal ...
ATCATACACCCTTAAATCCTCACGGATATGATGAAGAAGATACTAAACTTAGCAATCGCACTCTTGGTCTTGCATAGCAGCCTATTAGCACAGGGTGCCATGGGCGAACTCAAGGGAACCGTCACAGACGACAAAGGAGAACCCGTGCCTTTTGCTAATGTGGTGCTTATGAAAGATGGCGTACAGGTACGTGGAGAAAGCACCAATTTCGAAGGTCAATACTGGATGAAAGCCGTGCCGGCAGGTAAATATGAACTGCATATTACCTCCCTGGGTCTTACCAAGCAGGTGCGCCCAATCACGGTGGAGTCCGGAGGTAACATCACTTTTGCAGACGCCCAACTGAAAGCCGAGTCTCAGTTGCTGGGCCCCGTTGATTTTGTAGAAGAGCTGGACCCGCTCATTAAGAAAGACGAAACCATGGTGCGCACCACCATTTCTCGTGAAGACATCTTGAAGCTTCCCAGTAGAAGTCCTTTGTCTGCAGTTACCACCGTTGGCGGTGTGTTTAGCCGCGATGGCGAGGTGGGCAACATCCGCGGAGCTCGCTCTGGTGCTACCGTATTTATTGATGGGGTAAAAATTCGTGGCGGCTCAGGCTCGCTTCCTCAGCAAGCCGTTGAAGAAACGCAAGTGATTTTGGGTGGTGTACCCGCCATGTATGGCGATGCCACAGGAGGTATTATTTTGCTTACCACACGCGGTATTTCTCCTAAGTGGTTTGGCAACATCGAAGGCCGAACCTCTAAATTTTTAGACAATTGGGACGACGCCCTCTTTAGTGCCGCTGTTGGTGGTCCTCTTATTAAGCGCACCGCCCCCGGCACCAACAATAAAGTGCCAATGGTAGGCTTTTTAGGTACGGTAGAAGGAAATTACCGTGGAGACCCTTCTCCAGTTGCAGGAGATATTTGGCGCATACGTGAGGATGTGTTGCGCGACCTCCGCGAAAACCCCATCCGCCTTTCCGAAACAGGAACCGGTAGTAGGCTAAACGCAGAATACCTGCGCCGTGACGCTTTCGAAACTATTTCTCAGCGCCAAAATGTGGCAAGCTCTTCGTTGAATTTTCAAACTAAATTTGATGTGCTTGCAAGCGATTATACCACTATTTCTGCCGGTGGTTTTGTGAACTTAGGCCGGCAACGTGGAGGCCGAGACGGTACTACCTACAACTACTCCTTGTTTAACTGGGAGAACAACGCCGAGTCTACAAACTTTACCTGGAATGTTTGGGGGCGTGTGGTGCACCGATTCAAAGACGAGGCTCCCGATTCTACAAAAAAAGGTGGCCTTAGAAATGCGGTAGTTTCTTTGCAAATCGATTACCTGAAAGGCCTTGGTTCTACCCAAGACGCCACTCATAAAGACAACTTCTTCAATTACGGTTATGTGGGTCGTTTCGATATCCTTCGCCGTCCCGTGTATCCAAGCTTTGGTTTGGATCCGAAAACCAATATGTCCGGATGGCTGTACGGTGGTATGCAAGATACCTTGGTTACCTTCCAGCCCGGAGATTTGAACCCTACTTCTTCTGCCATCACCAACCAGTACTTTACCTTGTTCGATGATCCCATTGGGGTTTACGACCAATTGCCTAATATCATCAACGGCGGTGGTTTGCTTAACGGCCAAAATCCCCGCTCGGTGTATAATTTGTGGTCGCACCCCGGTACTCAGTTTAACGGGTATTCTTTGAGCGACAACAGTCAATTCCGTGTGGTTGGACAAGGTTCGGCCAGTATTGGCGACCATGACTTTCAAATTGGATTTGAGTTTGAGCAACGCAACGATGCCTTCTACAACCTAGCTCCTGTGGGACTTTGGAGGACAGGTTGGCAGTTGGCCAATGCACACTTGGGTGTTATCGACACTTCGGCTCCCATGCCTGTTTACGATCCTGAAACCGGGGTTTTCCAAGACACCATCAACTATCCTGCACTTTACCGCGAAGATGAGGACCGCACCGCAGAAACCGGCTACAAGTTCGGTGTGGGGCAGTCTTTCTTTGACTGGAACCTGCGTCGTAGCCTAGGTTTATCTGAGGATGGTTTAGAAACGGTAGACGTAGATGCCTTGGATCCGGGTCAACTTGACATCAGCATGTTTAGCGCTAATGAATTGTTGAATCAAGGGAACAACTTAGTAACCTATTTCGGTTACGATGTGTATGGAAACCGTTCTACGGGGAACATTACCTTCGACGATTTCTTTACGGCCCGCGATGAGTTTGGCAACTTTACACGGCCCATCGGAAGTTTCCAGCCTATTTATTTGGCAGGTTACATTCAAGACAAGTTCTCTTTTAAAGACATCATCTTTAACGTAGGGGTGCGTATCGACCGTTTCGATGCCAATCAGCAAATATTGAGTGACCCTTACTCTCTTTACCAAACACGCAGTGCCGGAGAGGTTTCAGACTTGGGTGGCAACAGCGTTACCCACCCAGGCAACATCGGAAACGATTATGTAGTTTATGTAAACGACCGGAACAACCCAACCGATATCTTGGGCTACAGAAACGGAAATGTATGGTACAATGCCGATGGTCAGGTTATCAATGATCCAGCTTTACTTCGTACCGCCAACGGTAGGGTTCAGCCTTTGATGGTTAACCCCGACGACGACGTGCAAAGCCAAGGCTTTACGCCAAGTGGAGCTTTTGAAGACTACACCCCTCAGGTAAACGTTATGCCTCGGGTCTCTTTCAGCTTCCCCATCTCCGACAACGTTGGTTTCACCGCTTATTACGATGTGTTGACGCAGCGTCCATCCGGTGCCGTGCGCTTGAATCCGCTGGATTATTACTTCTGGGATAATGCTGCCTACAACAACTTTGGCACCTTCTTTAACAACCCAAGCCTGCGTCCGGAGCGAACTACCGACTTCTCGCTCGGTTTCCGTCAAAAGCTTACCGAAAACTCAGCTTTGAAAATCTCGGCCTTTTATCGTGAGCTCCGCGACATGATTGCTTTGGTGCGCATCAACGAGGCCTTCCCCAGGTCTTACGGAAGCTGGGATAACATTGACTTTGGTACGGTTAAGGGAATCACCTTTGAATACGAAACCCGTCAGATTGGTAATATGAAAATGACCGCGACCTATACTCTTCAGTTCGCTGACGGTACCGGCTCTGACAATACCAGTCAATTGAACTTGGTAAACTCAGGTCAGCCCAACTTGCGTACTACTGTACCCACCAATTACGACCGTAGGCACTTATTTACCGCCTTCTTGATTTATCGTTTTGGCGGTGATGGAAATGGCGGAAGAGGGCACAAATACAATGGCCCCGCAGCGCTTAAGCCTGTGTTGCAAAACTTTGGTTGGAGTGCAACCCTTCGCGGTGGCTCAGGAGTGCCATACAGCGGACAGAGCAACGTAACCGGAACCCAATTGTTGGGTGGAGGTGGACAACCTTCCCTAGAAGGTTCCATCAACGGAAACCGCTTGCCTTGGGAGTTCAACATCGACTTAATGGTGGACAAAGACATCAATATCTTCTGGGGTAAGAAGAAGGAAGGTGGCGACAACGACAACCGCAAGAAGTCTACCTTGAATATCTACTTGCAGGTATTGAATGTATTTGACATTCAAAACACCATTGGAGTGTATGCCGCTACCGGCAACCCCGACGACGATGGCTACCTTACGGCACCTCAGTTCCAACCCTTCATCAATGGTCAAATTGACCCCTTGGCTTTCCAAGATATGTATACTTTAAAGGTAAATGACCCGCGCAACTTGAGCTTGCCTCGCAGAATTCGCCTGGGTGCTATCCTATCCTTTTAATTGACACAAACGTTTCTAACGACTACCGAAGCAACAAGACATATGAAGCAGTTCCGAATGTATCTGGTCTTTGCGGTCATGCTTACCGCCAGCCAAACCGGTTACGCCTACAAAAGAGGCGGAGATAAATCGGGTGGTTCAGGCACCAATCCCGATAAAGCCTTGGCAGCAGATTGTTTGCCTCCTTCCACTTCAGCCGAATTGAATGTGAATAACGTACGCGCGTTGATTCACTCCGGCGGCGATATGTGGTGGGACTTAATTGCCAACGCCCGTTATGAGGTGCCTCAAGGTTCCGGCAGACACTCCCTGTATGTGGGTACTTTATGGATTGGAGGTCGCGATCAGAATACCCAAACGCTAAAACTAGCGGCACAACGTTACCGCGGAAGTGGGGTAGACTACTTCACCGGTCCTTTGGACCGTTTAGGTACGGCCGAAGTTGATCCTGAGACTTGTGATTTATACGACCAAATTTGGGCGATTACCCGGCAGGAAGTCGAGCAATTTCGTTTGTGTAATTGTATTGCTCCCGACGACCCCAGCTGCGACGGTTACACCGTTCCTGAATCCATTCAGGAATGGCCCGGTAACCCAATTGTTCAGGCCAATGGGCAACATTTGGATATGCAGCCACTTTTGGCGCCTTTCTTTGATGCCAACGACGATGGGGTTTACCGCTGGGAAGATTGCGATTACCCTTTCTATGATTTGGACAACAATATAGATTGTGCGTCGGATCGCTCCGCCTTCGTGTACGGTGACTTTACCCTTTGGTGGGTGTTTAACGATAAGGGAAACATTCATGGAGAGTCGCAAGGCGATCCCATTGGTATGGAAATTCGGGCGCAAGCCTTTGGGTTCAATACCAACGATGAGATCAACAACATGACTTTCTACAACTACGAGCTTATCAATAGGGGAACTACCACCTTGGCAGAATGCTATTTTGGTGTGAATACCGATGCAGATATTGGTGGTGCTATCGATGACTATACAGGTTGTGATGTGCAGCGTGGTTTTGGCTTTATGTATAATGGGGACGCCTTTGACGATAACTTTTCCGGTCAGTTGGGTTATGGTGAAAACCCTCCGGCCATCGGAATCGACTTTTTCGAAGGTCCTTACTTGGACTCCAACGGAATCGCAGAAACCTTTTCTCCTCTAGACATTTCCAACCTTCGCGATACCAGCCGTTGGAGTGGTGCTTTTGGCATCAATGGCTTAGGCTTTGACGATACCATCGCCGATAACGAGCGTTTCGGAATGCGCCGCTTTGTATATTACAACAACCCGGGAACCGGTCCTACGGCCGACCCAAGCACAGCGCCTGGTTATTATAATTATCTGAGAGGTATTTGGCTCGACAACACCCGTATGGTTTATGGTGGCGATGGTTATCCGGCACCGGGCAACGGTTCCACCAATATCGTAGCCGACTTTATGTTCCCCGGAGATTCGGATCCCCTCAACTGGGGTACTAAGGGAATTGACCCCGGCTTTGATTGGCGTGAGCAAAATACGGGGGGCGCTCCCAATACACCCGGCGACCGCCGTTTTGTGCAATCTGCCGGTCCATTTACCCTTCGTCCCGGTTATGTGAACGACATCACAACAGGAGTTGTTTGGGCTCGTACCGCTAGTGGCGATCCCTTTGAGTCTGTAATTCGAGTACTAAGCGCCGACCAAAAAGCGCAATCCTTGTTCGAGAACTGCTTTCGCGTATTGAACGGACCTGATGCTCCGGACTTAAACATTCAGGAGCTTGACCGGGAGCTTGTTTTGTATTTGACGAATCGCCCTACAAGCAACAACTATCTGGAAGAGTATGAGGAGCTCAATTATTTCATTCCTGAGTTTTCGCTAAACACAACCACGCAAACGCGTGATACCGTAATCTTTGTTCCCGCTTGGACTAGAATTGATACCACACTTAGTGGCGACACCATGTACGTGTATGGTCAGCAGTTCATCAATGGAAATACGGCCGACTCTACTTTGGTTTTCTTTGATAATTCAAACAATCCTATCGATTCCTTGTACGGATTTTTCTCCAACCCCAGTCAACCGGTGTTGACTACCATTAATTTGGGAACCACTACCGATTCCACCTTCTATGATCGGATGATTCGCTTCCAAGGATACATGATTTATCAGCTCAGAGATGAGACGGTAACAGCCACAGACATCTTTGGAGAAGAGGGAAACAGTGTAGCCCGTTTGGTTGCTCAGTGCGATATACGTGATTTTGATGAGGTGGGTAACCCTATCGGAACCATTACCAATTTTGAATTCGACGAGGATTTGGGCTTCTCGGTTCCTAAAGTAATGGTGAATGGTGCCAATGAGGGTATTATTCACTCTTTCCGAATCACCGAGGACCAATTTGCCTTGGAAGACAAACGCCTGGTAAACCACAAGACCTATTACTTTATGGCCTTGGCTTACGGCTACAACAACTTTAAGAATTTCGATCCGGATGATCCCAACCAGTTGGATGGCCAAAAGGAACCATTCTTCTTGGGACGCCGTAATATCCGTGCCTACTCCGCTATTCCTCATATTCCCGCTCCGGAACTGAATGGAACCTTGTTGAATTCTTTGTATGGAACCGGTCCTCAGATTACGCGCATTGAGGGTTACGGCAATGGCGGAAACAACGTTCGCTTGACCAAAGAAACCGAGGAGCTAATCTTGAACTCTCCGGACAACCGAGCTGACACACTAGTATATGAACTTGGCTTTGGTCCTGTAAACATTAAGGTGATTGACCCGCTCAAAGTGCGTGGCGGTTCGTATCAACTCAAGATTACTGATCCTAACCCCGCTTCCGATGGTACCTTAAGTCCGGAAGCACGTTGGGTACTTCTTGAACCGGGTAGTCCGGCCGGTGATACCGTAGCGGTTTCCGAAAAAGACTTGTCTACCTCCTACGAGCAAATCATGTTCGACCGAAGGGACATTGCTGATACGGATCCTTTCCTAGGCTTCTCTATTACCATCCGCCAGGTACAAAATCCCGGACCAGTCTATGAGGTAATCAATGCCAATATTCGTCAAGACAGGGAAATTGAAAATGGGTTCATTTCAGCTGATATAGAATATGGAGATGTGCAAAACCAGTGGATTGGTTTCTTCCCCGATCAAAATACGGGGTCTCCTTCAAACTATGTGCGCTCGGGTACCACCGAAAGCCAACAAGATCCTCAGTGGAACTCCAACTATATTGAGGTGTCTGCCGGTGGCTTTGATCAGGCGCTTTACGTGGACCCAGATGCCAGCTTCGAGCGTAATATTTCCTTCTTTGGTGGTGGAGGAATTGTACCCTATATGCTTACAGGGTCCTCCATTACCTACTTGGACGATGCCGGTAACACTCGTCCGGCCCATCAATTAGGTTCAAATGCCGTAATTGGTGCCAATGGACGAATCGCTTCCAGCGTGCGCTTTGAGCGCTTAATGCCATCCGTAGATATCGTACTTACTCCAGACCGTTCTCTTTGGACGCGTTGTCCGGTGTTTGAAACCCAGGATATTGTGGATTTGGCTTATCGTCATCCGGCATTGAACAACCGTCCCGAAAAACTCTCCATGCGCCACAGTCCTTCAGTAGATAAGGATGGGAATCCGGCTACCCCCGGTTCTGGAGTCAGCAACGATCCCAACGATCCCAACTATATTTCTGAATGGGGCTTTAGCTGGTTCCCTGGATATGCGATTGACGTGGAAACAGGGCAAAGGTTAAATATGGCCTTTGGCGAAGACTCCTATTTGGTAGGTAACAATGGACGGGATATGCTCTTTAACCCATCCGTGACCGATTTGACCACCGGTCAGGGTGTTTTCTCTCCACTGGGCGATGTATTGGCAGCCGGTAAGCACTTCCTCTATGTGTTTGGTTCCAATAGAAGCAACGGCCCTTACGATGCGTTCCCTTCCTACGATGCAGGGGCTCAATTGGCAGATTATTTGAACTTGCCCAACGGTGAGCCAAGAAATACCATTTCTCCTTCAATTTCCAGAAATATTTGGAGGAACTGTGCATGGGCTGGGGTGCCTTTCCACCCCAAAGGAACCGATTGGTTGCGCGAGGAGATTCGGATACGCATGCGTGTGGTTCGTAGGTATCGGTCAGGCTTTACAGCCAATGATGTTTCACCCACACCGGAGAATAACAACCAGCCCTTGTACAATTTCTCCATGGACAACCTCACGCCCACTGTGGGTAATAACGATGCGGCACGTGCTGCCCTTGATTTGATTCAAGTGGTGCCCAACCCATATTACTCTGCCAGTGGCTACGAAACCAGCCAGGTAGATAGCCGGGTTAAAATCGTGAATTTGCCCGACGAATGTACCGTTAGCATTTATGCCCTAAACGGAACCTTGATTCGTCGCCTTGAAAAATCAACCAGCTCCATAACCTCCTTGGACTGGGATTTGAAAAACTACGCCAACATTCCAATTGCGAGTGGCCTATACATTATGCATATACAGGCGCCGGATATTGGCGAACGCATCATTAAATGGTTTGGTGTTATGCGCCCAATCGATCTAGACTCCTTCTAAGCACCGGAAAAGAAAGAAGTTATGAAGCATTTAACATACATTACCCGCAAAGGCCTTTTGGCCGGAATGCTCGCCGGAGCTTTAATGCAACCGGTTGTGGCGGGAAACGAAGACCGTGCCGGTTCGGCCGGAAGCACCGATTTGCTGATTAATCCCTGGGCTCAAAGCTCAGGCTGGGCAGGTGCCAATACGGCTATTGGACGCGGCCTGGAATCGCAGTTCCTAAATATTGCCGGGATGGCCTTTACCGAGCGCACCGAGCTTTTGTTTACTCATACCCGCTGGCTTGCCGGTACCGATATAGGAATTAACGCTTTTGGCTTTTCTCAAAACCTAGGCAAAAGCCGCGGGGTTTTAGGCCTGAGCGTTATGAGCCTCGGTTCCGGTGATATTCAGGAAACTACGGTAGAACAGCCCGAAGGCACCGGATCAACCTACACGGTCAATAACTTAAACCTTGGTCTTTCTTATGCACGTTCTTTCTCAGATCGTATCCATGGTGGGGTTACTGTTCGGTTGGTAAACCAGGCTATTTCTAACGTTTCTGCGAGTGGTTTTGCCGTTGATGCAGGCATTATCTATAAAACTACAGTAGGTAAGCCCAAGAAATACGAAGGAATAGATTCCGACAACCTTCATTTTGGCATTACCCTCAGAAATATCGGCCCTAGAATGATGGCAACCGGAGACGGTTTATCCGTTAAGAATATCTCGCCAATATTTGGAGCTCCTGTTACTCAGCAACAGCGTTCTGCCGAATATGAAATGCCGGCGCTAATGAACATTGGCATTGCTTATGTTCAACGTTTCTCTGAAGCTCACAGGCTTACGGGTGCTTTTAATTTTACCACCAACAGCTTTACCAAAGACCAATTTCAACTTGGCTTGGAATACGGGTTCAAAGACTTTTTGATGATTCGCGGTGGATATTTGTTCGAAACCGGAATCTTTGGGGAGCGAGAAGGCGTAGAGGCCGATTTGTTGAATGCGTTTACCGGCCCTTCTGCCGGCTTTACGTTCCGCGCACCCCTCAAAAAGGGCGGGCGCACCAAAATTGGCATTGATTATAGTTATAGAGCTACCTTTAATTTCAATGGAGTGCAC
>Ga0129347_1002094_pt1 | contig 9244 bp, 10 predicted proteins | sample CPBNA2_5_FD_105437 | JGI IMG/M metagenome (GOLD analysis project Ga0129347, IMG submission 105437) | Freshwater to marine salinity gradient microbial communities from Chesapeake Bay, USA - CPBay_Sum_20_0.8_RNA2 (Metagenome Metatranscriptome) | ecosystem: Environmental > Aquatic > Marine > Coastal...
CTTCCAATATGAAATTTCTTAATAAATTATGATACGTCAACTACCCAGTTGGGCAGAATATGGAGCTTTTGCCTTGGCTTGGATTGCTGGGTTTATCAATGCCATAGGATTACTCAGCCTAGAACATCAGGCAGTCTCCCACATATCTGGAACGGCTACAGAGTTTGGAATTGCTATCTGGAATCTTGAAAATGATCGACTCAGCCATCTAGGTGCTATCTTGCTGTCGTTTCTAGCAGGAGCATCGCTTTCCGGGGTTTTGCTAAGAGGTACTGCCCTACAATTTGGCCAGCAATACGAAAATGTATTGTCGGTTGAGGCAGTGTTTTTGTTGTTTGCCTTTCTTCTATTAAGGAATAACAGTCACTTCGGACACTATGCAGCGTCTTTGGCCTGTGGATTACAAAATGCGATGGTCACAAGCTACAGCGGTGCAATTGTGAGGACAACGCACCTGACTGGAATTCTAACTGATTTGGGACTGATGCTGGGAGCAAGGCTCCGGGGAGAACCGTTTGATCAAAGAAAAGCTGTCCTATTTCTATTGATTCTTCTCGGTTTTATTCTTGGTGCAGGGTGTGGGGCTTTTGCTCAGCAGAAATTCGGTGAGGGCTCCTTGTTGGTTCCAAGCTTTATGTGCTTGATGATGGCAATGATCTATCGGATCTCTCAGAGAAGATAAATGAATCTTTTTAACTAACTCAGTCGAACATCCTCTTCAATCCTGAAGCTCAGACCATGAACATTGACGCAGATCTCATGGTTAGTTTAATTTATAAAGAATCATTTTGAAAACAAATCGAATTTGCATAGTTTCATTGATTAAAGTGCAAACTCGAAAGTTTTATGGAGAGCGCTTCGGAGTGTGAGATCTTGATCATTGACCAGGCAGTAGACGTTGACTTGCTCAAAAAAAAACGATTGCAATTTGGTCTCTATGAAGATGCGAAGATTGAAGCACTGCCACAACCCTAAACATTAACTCTCTTACAGCTGTTCTTGTGATTCAATTAGCAGTTTGGAGCCAAACCCAACTAGATTGTGATTCCTCCATCAATATTAAAGACCTGACCAGTGGTAAAATTACTCTCATCACTTGCCAAATAGATTAGGATCGGCATTACGTCTTCCGGCTGGCCCAATCTGCCCATGGGTTGACGTGAAGTGAACATCTCCCGGGCTTCTTCGAAATCTCCCAAAGCAGTCATACGCTGATGCAGGCTTGGTGTTTCAATGGTGCCTGGTGCAATTGCGTTACAGCGAATCCCCACTCCTACATAATCTGCGGCAATCGATTTGGTAATGCCAATCACGGCAGCCTTGCTAGCTCCATAGGCAAAGCGATTTGGGATACCCTTGATGGAACCACAGATTGAGGCCATGTTGATGATGGATCCTCGCTTACGCTCCACCATCTTCGGCAGTATTGCTGAAATCGTGTAGAACATTGAATCAACATTAATTCGAAAACTGTCCTGCCAGTCTTTTAGCTCACAATCCAAAATCGTTCCCTGGTGCACATACCCAGCGCAATTGAACAGTACATCCACTGATGACAAGGTTCGTACATACTCCTCAACTGCCTCCCTGTTCGTTACATCAAGCACAGCAGGATGAATCTTTCCAGGTGCATCGATAATCTCACTGCCGAGGTTCTCCAAAATCAAAGGTTGAAGATCACTTGCGAAGACAGTTGCGCCCTGCTGGGCCAATTCAATACTTGCCTGGCGCCCCATGCCCTGAGCAGCTCCACTAACCATTACTGTCTTACCAACCAATCGTTTGCCATCTGTCATGTCGTCACTTCCTGCGTCTCAAGATTGTCGTTCATTTTGAGTAAAGTCCGTTTGCCATTGCTGATCCCAAAGACTGGGAAATGAATGATGCTGGTAGGGATGAGACATGATTGCATCAAGATTCAGATCCAAACCCAACCCAGGCTGATCACTGAGTTCAAATCGACCATTTCGCAAGGGGTTCCAGCCTCCCACCAAATCATCCCGCCAAGGCACATCGAAATCGGAAAATGTCTCCTGTAAATAGAAGTTACTGGTGCTGATATCGAAGTGTAGCGCGGCAGCCAACGCAACAGGACCAATTGAAACGTGTGGACAGACCACAATGTCACGTACGCTTGCTAGCGCAGCAATCTTCTTGGTCATCAGCAACCCTCCACAATGGGCGATATCAGGCTGAACAATATCACAGGCTCCCATTTCAAAAGCTCGAGCGTGTTCCATCAGTTGGTACCAGCGTTCTCCAGCAGAAATCCGGGTAGTGACCTGATGACGAACCTCCGCGCAGGCTTCCATTTTTTCGGGAGGGACTGGCTCCTCACACCAAAAAAGATCGTAAGGCTCAAGATCACGCAGCAATTCGATGGCGCTGTGAGTTGAAAGCCTACCATGAATCTCCAGGATCAATCCAATTCGAGTTCCTACTGCTTCACGGACCTTTGCAAAGACCGCAACCACAAATTCTCGCTCACTCAAATCCATGGTTTGCCAGGCTGTCCGAAGAGGATCAAACTTCATCACCGAGTAACCTCGTTGGACTACCTCCATTGCCATCGATGCATAGTCCTCAGGGGACTCAGCACCACCGTACCAGCCATTGGCGTAGGCAAGAAGCTTTCGGTGATAAGCCCCTCCCAATAATTTGAAGACAGGCTGTCCACAGCTCTTCCCAAGCAAGTCCCAAAGCGCAATTTCCACACTGCTGATGGCAGTAAGAATCGTGGCTCCACCTTGGTATTGATCTCTGATGAGATCACTGGTAATTTTTTCAATCTCTGTTGGATCCTTGCCCAGAATTTTTCCAAAAACCCACTCATTCAAAAGAGATTCGACAGCCTTTTCCTGCCACTCCAGACTTGCTTCACCAATCCCGTAAAGGCCATTGTCTGCGGTGATCCGGACAAACAAATAATTGCGCAATCCTGCATTGGCGAGAAAGGACTCCGCCTTCGTGATCTTCATAAGTCAATGGCTCCTGGAGTTTCAATGGTAGAGACGTGGGTTTCTATCGAGCACCGAGGGATTTACAATCCGCTCCAGAGGCGGTAATTTGCCCTTGAGTACGCTGACTACGTTTTCCACACCTCCTACAGCCACATCTCTCATTGCTTCCTCAGAATAAGCTGCCACGTGGGGAGTAAGGATCACGTTCTCCAGCTCAAGCAGGGGATGTTCAGGGGGAGCTTCTTCAGAGGAGTGCACATTGATGCCTGAGAAGGTATCTAGTCCAGCGCCAACTAGGTGTCCTTCCCTTAACAAATCTACCAATGCCAGCTCATCTACCAAGCCACCCCGGGAAGTGTTGATCAGGAGCGAACCTTGCTTCATTTGCTCTAGCCTGTTCCGATTGAGCAACTGAGCAGTCTCGTGATTTAGGGGAAGGTGAAGTGAGAGAAAATCTGACTGCTGCAGAACTTCATCGAGGCTAAGAATTTCAACCCCCAGGAGTTGTGCATCTGGGAATGAGAAGCCATTCTGTCGACGACAAGCAATCACCCTGAGGCCAAATCCCTGGGCTCTTCTTGCAACAGCCTTGGCCGATCCGCCAAATCCAATCAATCCCAAAACTCGATCCTGAAGACGTGGGTTTGTGCTACTCAGCAGGCGGGACTCTCGCCACTTGCCACAAGCCATTGCCATTTGCATTTTTGGGATTTTTCGGACCAATCCAAGCAGCAGTGACATCGTGTGATCTGCCTGCTCTTCCACGCAGAAATCAGGGATGTTGGTGACCAGGATCCCTAACTTGGTAGCCTGGGCAACATCGATTTTATCTGTTCCTGTACCAAGGCGAGAAATGACCTTGCAATGGTGAAGGCAATTTAGGACTTCAGCATCAAGACTTTCAGAAACAACTAAGAGGGCCGAACAATCCCCTGCTACATTTAGGATCTCTGGTCCCTTCGACTCTGTGAGCAGGGGTTGCAGACCGAACTCATTATACTTTTTCCACTCCGCCTCACTGACCGGAAAGAGTGTTGCGTTGAGACGTAGAATCTTCGCAGTTGTTAGATCCAATGTGTGCTTGGTCAACTGTTTAAATCAAAAATGCAGCCTTACAGTTTGAAGGCCACAACCCTCTGACGCTGTGCTCCAAGGCCACTGATGCCCAAGGTCATTACATCCCCCGCCCTCAGAAATACAGGTGGTTTCATGCCCACTCCCACCCCGGGGGGCGTTCCGGTTGTGATAATATCACCCGCATACAGGGTCATGAATTCACTGACGTAGCTGACAATTTCTTTGACGGAAAAGATCATTGTCCTGGTGTTGCCAGTCTGCATTCGCTTGCCGTTGACATCCAGCCAAAGCTGAAGGTTTTGAGGGTCAGGAATCTCCTCACGTGTGACCAGGTAGGGACCGACCGGACCGAAGGTATCACAGCCCTTGCCCTTATCCCACTGAGGGCCCCGTTCCGCCTGAAATTCTCGCTCACTGACATCATTAACCAGCACATATCCTGCTACGTGCTCCAGAGCCTTTTCCTGTGAAACGTAACGGGTTTTACTACCAATCACGATTCCCAGTTCGACTTCCCAGTCGGTTTTGACAGAACCCCGAGGAAGCATCACATTATCGTTTGGCCCCTGCAGACAGTTGAGGGCTTTCATGAAGATAATTGGCTCCTTGGGAATGGGAGAATTGGTTTCCTTGGCGTGGTCGGTGTAATTCAATCCGATCGCCACAAATTTCCCCACATTGGCAACTGGGCAACCATACCGGGGCCTACCTGGAACAACAGGCAACTTGGCAAGATTCATCCGACCCAGTGCTGCAAGGCTACTATCTGATAGAAATTTTTCACTTCCCTCCTCAACGAGACCAGCGAGCGAGCGGATTTTGCCATCACCATCGATGATTCCCGGTAATTCTTTGCCATTGATGCCGTAGCGAACTAACTTCATGGAGTGGCTCCTGGTTTTAGTGTCTCAAGTAGTAGGGTAAAAAAGTGGACAGTTCCGGGACTGCGATCAGAACAACCAAAAAAGCCAAATGAAGGTAGAAGAAGGGCCCCAGCTCCTTCCACAAATCGCGAATCCTCATTTCTCCTATCTTACAGGAAACAAAGAGGACAATGCCCACTGGAGGGCTGATCAGCCCCAACGTTGTGCTCAGGATCATCACCATGGAAAAGTGGAGATCGTCAATGCCCATGCTTCTGGCAATTGGCAACATGATTGGCGCCAACAGCAGCAGAGCTGCTCCAGCGTCGAGCGCCAGCCCAATCAGGACAAAGAGAAAGGCACAGAAAAGCAGAAAAAGAAAAGTTTGTCCGTCAAACAAGCGTACAATGTTTCCAGCGGCCTGATCGATCCCACCCAATACAAGAACGTAGTTGAGCACTTGTGAGCAGGCGATGATCAGAAAAATTCCAGCCGTTAACCGGCCTGAACTCATCATCGAAGTCATCAGGCCCTTCAGGTCCAGGGACTTGAAGACAAAAAGACCCAGGATGGCCGAATAGACAACAACAATCCCACCGGCTTCTGTTGGAGTAAACACCCCAGAGAGTGTTCCCACCACTATAAAGACAGGGATACTGACCACCAGCGCACCATCCATCGCCAACTTGGGGATCTCAGAGCGGGGTACTGTTATTTTAGCTTTGGGTAAATCTTTCTTGTAGCCCGTGTAGGCAATCATCAGAAAGCAGGAGAGCCCCATCAGCAAACCTGGGATCACTGCCGCCAGGAAGAGATCCAATACCGAAATGTAGGCCACCGCAGCATAGAGGACCATGATCACTGAAGGCGGAATGATCGGTCCGATGATTGAAGAAGCGACACAAACTGCAGCAGCAAATTCCTTGGTATAGCCTTCCTTCGGCATGCCGACGATAAATATTTTTCCAATTGCTGCAATATCTGCAATCGCAGTCCCGGAGATCCCTGCAAACAGAACTGAAGAGACCACATTCGCATAGGCGGTTCCACCTCGAATCCGGCCAACCATGATCTGTGAGAGATGAATCAGTCTTTCACTGATCCCTCCGCGATTCATGATCTCTCCGGCAACAATATAGAACGGAGCCGCCATCAGGACAAAACTGTCCAACCCTGCAAACATCCGGGTAACGACGCTCAAGAGATCCTGATCATCCAAGAGGAGGCCAATGGTTCCGGCCAACCCGAAAGCGATCGAGATCGGCAAACCCAGCAGCAACAAGATAGCCAGTGAGAGTACAACCCAGGTCATGATTCGGCGGGAAAGAGAAGAAGGACGATTTTATTCAGGGTGATGACAATCAGTAGAACTCCTCCAACCGCGATCGAAGAATATACGTAGATCATGCTGATTTCCATGGTCGGGGAAGTTTGTGAACCACTTAACATGCAGTACCGGATTCCCTGCCAGGAGATGATTCCACTGAAGATCAAGACACAGAATTGGATGATCAATTTATTGAGACGCCTGACTGATTCGTTTGCCAGATCTGCAAAGAGATTCATTTCCATGTGTTCATCACTGTAGCTGGCAGCAATGACCCCAAGAAAAGTGAACCAAACCGTTACATATCTAATTGCTTCCTCAGTCCAGAAGATCGGATCATTGAGAACATAACGGTAAAAGACCTGCGCCACATTGATCACGACAGTCAGCAACAGCAGCGAGCCAACAAGAATGTTGGAGATGTTGTTGAGTTGAAGACATAGGTGACGCAGGAACATCGTCATCTCAAGTAACTTGGAATCACTGGTAACTCTCAGAAACAGTCTTGTCGACTGCACTCATCAAGTTATTGACCAGTTCCGCACCCACTTGGCCAGCAATATATTCCTTCACAGCATCTTGGCTTACCTTGCGAAACTGCTCCTTTTCAGAAGGTGTCGTTACGTGTACCACCATGCCGGCGCCCTTGATCTTGTCGATGTTGGCCAGATTGTCCATGGACTTCTGAGCGTTAGCAACCGCCGAGTGCATCTTGGCTCCGTCCATGATGATCTTTTGATGGTCAGCACTGAGAGACTGGAAAAATCGATCATTGATGACCAGCAGATGCAGTCCGTAGATGTGCTCGTTGACTGACATGTACTTCTGAACTTCATAGAGTTTTCCATCCCAGATGGTCGATGCGGCATTTTCCTGACCATCCACCACCCCCTGCTTGAGGGCTCCCATCAACTCAGGCCAGGCGATGGGAGTTGCTCCAGCGCCCATCGACTTCATGAAGTTGACATACACCGGCGATTGCATCGTTCTCATTTTCAAGCCCTTCAGATCATCTGGAGTCTTGATCACACGCTTGTTGTTGGTCAAATTACGGAACCCGTTCTCAGAAAAGGTCAGGGTTCGCAAGCCGGTTGCCTCACGCATCCCATCCGTCAGATCTCGAACAAAATCACTCTGCGTGAAGCGCCAGGCCACCGGAGAGGAAGGAAACAGATAGGGAATCTGGAAAACCTGCATCGGCTTGTGGAAACTTCCCAGAACAGAATCATCCGTCAAGCACATTTCCAGAGTTCCGTTCTTGACTGCTTCGGTCAACTGTAGGGAACCTCCCATCGTATTGAAGAACAAACGGACTTCAATCTCTCCTCCTGACTTTGCCTCCACATATTTCTTGAAAGCCTTCATGCCATTGATCTCTCCACCTGGGCCATCGTTTGCCCCTATTGAGAACTTGATGACGGTCTTCGCCCAGACCACGTTTCCACCAACACAAAAACCAAGTAGAACAGCTATGAAGACAAATGATCTAACGATTTGCTTAAACATACTTCCTCCTTGAGAGTGCTCTCGATTCGAAAATTTAGGGACTACACACGAAAAATCATGAAACCATAGGCATTGCTCAGATATTGGTCGGCATTCATCGAGTCCATTTTGAGGGTTGCTCTAAAAATTCTCGAAGTGTCTTCAGATATTCCGCCACCTCGACACCGTTGAGCACACGGTGGTCTGCTCCTGCGGTGATGCGAAGTGTCCAGCCAATTTCGAGTTGACCAGACACCACCACCGGCAGCTGACAGATTTCTCCAATTCCCAAGATCAGAACCTGAGGAGGGTTGAGCACGGGTACGAATTCTCGAATTCCAAAATTCCCAAGATTTGTGAGCGTAAAGAGTCCACCTTTGAGCTCATTCGGTCTGAGTCGTCCCTGATGCGCCTTCTCAACCAGAGTTCGTACTTCACTACTAATTTCCACCAGAGTCTTTTGAGTTACACCCTTGAGCACAGGAGTTACCAAACCCCGGGGTGAGGCAACCGCCAGGCTGACATGAAGCGGTCCTCCTTTACTCTCTCCAACAGCCTGCTGACAAATCGTCAGCAGACCAGGATGATTCTCCAAGGCAAGGGCAGTGGCCTTGGTGATCATGTCATTGAAAGTTAGCTTTGCTGCCGCAGGTTGATCTAAGTTCCTTGATTTGCGCAGATCGACAAGCTCGTCCACCCTGCATTCAATCGTCAGACTAAATTGTGGAATCGATCCGGCGATTGTCATTTTTCTGGAAGTGGCTTGTTGAAAGTCAGTTCCTCTTGAATGCCGAGGTTGGGCACTAAATTGAAGCAGATCCACGCTTCTGATCCGACCACCTGGCCCAGAGCCGATAACCCTGGACAGATCAATCTGGTGCTCTGCTGCTATTTTTCTGCTTAGCGGAGTCGTAAAAATTCTTTTTTCAGTAGGTACTGACATGAATTCAAAAAAATGAAAGAAGCTTAACCAAATCAGTTGCTGAGAAATGCTGAATTGACACAGTTCATCAAGATCTTCTTTGTCAAATAGTTCTGAACCACTTCAAATGATTTTCGGCGAAGATCCTCCACACTTGAAGGGCTGTAGAATGCTGCATGTGGAGTGAGGATCAAGCGACCTTCCAACCAAGATGCCTCTTCATGATAGGACTTAATCAGGGGATGAGAGAGATTGGCTGGCTCTTCCGGCAAGACATCGAGGCCGGCGCCTCCGAGTTGGCCTGATTGCAAGCTTTCCATGACAGCATCGAGGTCTACGATCGGTCCTCGGGCCGTATTGATTAGGATCTGACCTCGTTTGCTCATTCCTAGAAGATCCCGGTTAACAAGCCCCGCAGTGGATCGGTCCAGGGGTGCATGGATGCTCAGTACGTCTGCATTTGCAACAAGTGATTTCAATTCCAGGGCTCTCTCAAAACCCAAGGACAACTCAATTCCTGAGGGCAGATGAGGATCATAGAAAAGAACCTTCATCCCAAAAGCCTTGGCACGAAGAGCTGTGGCCATACCAATGCGTCCCATTCCAATCA
>Ga0129347_1175487_pt1 | contig 8988 bp, 14 predicted proteins | sample CPBNA2_5_FD_105437 | JGI IMG/M metagenome (GOLD analysis project Ga0129347, IMG submission 105437) | Freshwater to marine salinity gradient microbial communities from Chesapeake Bay, USA - CPBay_Sum_20_0.8_RNA2 (Metagenome Metatranscriptome) | ecosystem: Environmental > Aquatic > Marine > Coastal...
AAAACTTTCAGAAAACAGCGTAGAAGTTAAGGTATAAAGATTTAAAACGTCTGGCCCAACTTTCAAAGTTACCAAATACCAATAGAGGCAAAAGAATAACCCCTACAAGACAAAAGTTAAAGCAAATTTGAGCTTTAAGCGAAGACAGAAGCAGAGTCCAAACTAACAGAACATTTCAGAGAATGGACGGAGAAAACAACGAACAGGCTGCAGTAGCCGAACAACAACAAGAGGAACAAGTTCCCGCACAAGAAAATAACATGGAAGGCACCGGCGAGGGTAACGTCCCCGAAGAAGCCGCTGCCATGGAAGGCATGGATGACATGGACGGCCAAATAGAAGGCGGTGACATGGGCATGGATGGCGCCATCGAGGAGGGTGGCGACCTGCAAGGCATGGACGAGGAGCAGGAGGCTCCCGTTGAAGAGACGGTTGACTGTACGCGGGACACGCGAATCCAGTGGATGTGCAAGTTCGTCGAAGACCTTGTCAATTTTGACGGGACTGCTCCCACCTGCACCCTCAACAACGACCGTCTACAGCCCTATTACAACTTCTTGGAAAGGGCTGACTACACTCGCTTTTTTGTGTGGTGTGATTTCGAAACGGGCGAGTTGACTTACTCGTACGAGAGAGCCCCCCAATTCTACGAATCAGATGTGACAATTAAGACCGAAGATTACCAAGTGGTTTACTTTATCAAGAGAAACCCTTCGACACGCACCACAGCCCAAAACATCGCAGAAACCATCATTGCGGGCACCTGTGAACGAGACCCTCTCGACTCACTTCTCGATATGATGAACGAATCCTGCCCGAAGCTTCTCGGCGAAAATGACTGGCCAGACAACGTCAAAAAGGAATTTGTGAGCAATTTGCACAACTTTATGGCCGTCATTACCGAAGCAAGCTACACAGCCAAAGGAATGACCAACCTGTACATTCCAAATGAAGATTTGACAGATATTGACACCGCAATCAAGGATAAAGACCTTCTTTAGAGACTTGAGTCAATCGTGATTTACTGGACGCGTTAAATCAAAGAGTTGGTGTCAAACTAGGATTCGCAGACAAGTCACGACAACTCGAGCCCTCTTGACGAGATCAAGCACTGGGTCGACCGCACTTCAAACCTCAAAGTTTTGACCACGCGTCTGAAGGAACCCAAGCTGACCAAGATTATCACGGTGCTCGAAAGATTTGGATCTAGCTATCTGGGCGGATTCCTCGACCTTAAGTCCAAGATTTAGGAATCGTATGACGAAGCCGAGGCAAACCTTAAATTCTTGAAAACTCTTGAAGACCCTTGCCGCAAGATCGAAAAAGCTGAGCCAAAAGAGATTCCCAGCCTGTTGCCTGATGTGCTCAACTCTGTGCGTATAATTTGGGAGTTGTCAGACACCTACGCCACTGATGAACGCATGAAGGGCTTGCTGACAAAGATTAGCAACCAGATCAACCAGAGGTGTCGTCAGAAGATCAACAAGGAAGACATGCTCGGAAACGATGTTGAAAAGTGCATGCGCGACCTAGATGAATCTATTGAATGCTGTAAACAGTGGAAAGATATTTGCACAAAGATGTAGAGACGCATTAAGGTGCACTCGACTAAGAAAGATTGGAAGCTGGATACTGACGAGACCATCTTTGCCGAAAATGAAGCCTTCATCCAAAGATGCAGAGATTTGAAGGAAATTTGTGAAGGCTAGCTCCAGTTTGCCCTCAAGGGATCCAATGTGCGCATGCCAGAGTTTGGCGGAACCAAGGGGAAAGAGTGGAAGGTATCTTTGAGTGAGCTTGGGCAGATGTTCTCGAACTAGCTCGAAGGAATCAAGAAACTTGACTACGACATCCTTGATGTGAAGATTACGCGCTGGCACGACGACTACGGTCAAATGTTCAAAGACCACGTCAAAAACATTGAGATTATCTACCAGACTATCATTGCGAAGACTTTCCAACACGTTTCAACAATTGCCGATGCCGTTGAAATGCTCGAAAACTTCTTCCAATTGGCCAAAAGACCGTCAATTATTGATTATGTGCAGAAGAAAGCAGCCGATCAAGTCTACAAAATGTTCATGGAGGAAATCAAAGAGGTCGAAGACATGTTCGAAGGTCGCACCAAAAAACGACCTCCAATGCCAATTTCGAACCCTCACTATGGAGGTCTCGCCATTTGGGCCAACTCACTCATTGTGAGGATTGATAAGGCTCGTGATGCAATTGAGGGCATGTACTTCGTGCCAAATCATCCGGCCAAGGAGGAAGCCTTCCAAAAGTACCAAAAAGTCAAACTTAACATTGACAATTACATCTAGCAGCGACTCTCGCAAGACTTCATGAAGGAGAATACACTCCTGAATAACGAGCAAGAAATTAATGCCTGCCTCGAAGACAAAATCCTCTACAAATTGACCGAGGAGGACGTCAAAGCTGAAAATCAATTGATTAAAAAGAATACACTCTTTGCCAAGTCGTCCAAAGTGGGTCTCCTCCAATCCAACTTCAACGTTGAATTCTTGCGCACCCTTGTCGAGATCCAATACTGGAACAAGGTCGAGTAGAATAATTTGCCTGGAAACATTACCCGATTGGTGCAAAAGCGCGAATAATTGCGTATGATGATCGAAAATGTGCTTCTAATCGTTCGTGATTACAATCATATCATGAACCTGATCAGTGACTTTGAGAAGAAACTGTTTAGTGAGCATTTACAAGAGCTGGACAAGACCATAAGACCGGGCATTATGCGCATAACTTGGAACAACAATGCGGAAAGTTTTGCCATGTCGTGTCGCAACTCGTGCAACATGACTCTCAAAAAGATTAAAATCTATTAGGAGAGAGACGGGCTGATCCATGACGAATTCGATAAAGTGTAGAGCACCATTCTGACCAATATCAAGAAGACCCTTTACAAATTGCCCCAATTCATGGAGCAACAAACTGAGGAGCTCAAAAAGAAGGAAGTGCTCTTCAAAGACTCGTTTGAGAAGGTGAGAGTGTTGATGATTTCGACCTATCAAGATCTCTTTATGGACCATGGTCGTGAAATTCAAGAGATTTGGCTCAAGCATCTCGAAGGAGAATATGACAAGAAATTGCTCAATGCTCTCAAAAACTCGGTAAAATCTACTTTGATCGACTTTTTGCACCACATTAAGGGAGATGAACAAGAAATTGTGCCCATTTTCAAGGTTTACTCCACTCTGAACACCAAAACAGAAGACTGGAAAGTTCTTAATGAGCCTTCTCACGACGTGCTTCTCAGCTCGATTGAAAAGTTGCTTAAGAGCATCCTTAAAGTGACAGCTGTTGTGCCAAGAATTCAGGGCGTTTTCCGCAAAGATAGACAACTAATCTTGGACGATTGGCAAAAGAAGATCAGAGATGCTGATGGCGCGAGCTCCGTTCCTCCTGAAGTAGCCTCAATGATTACTAAAGTGTACGGTTCTGCGTACAACAACATGTCTCCAGAGGAGCGTAAGGCGATCTGGGATAAGAAGTTTGAGCTGCCTAAATAGTAGGGAGGCAGTGCTGGATACATTGACAAGATTAGCGAGTCGAATCCTAAAAAGAACGAAAAAGATGTCAGAAATACTATGGACCAAATCATCGAAGTTGTCAAGAACATCTACCAAAAGATGACCGAAGATTGCAAACATTTGCAACTTTCGCACGAAGTGAGACAACTCATGGCCATGAAAACTGTCAGAGGCACCAAGAGATTCTTGCGTGGAGATCGATCTTCAGACCAAGAGGATGACACTGTGCTCAAGTATCGCAACGGTATTGTTCATCTGAGAGAAATCGTAACTGATATCAAAGGACGTCAAAGCACAAAAAATATGGAGTTTATCGTCATTCACTACTCAACTCTGAAGAATGATCTGATTGACTAGGGTAACACTTTCATCTAGCAGATCTTTTCGCATCTGGTGTCCGAGTCCAAGAAAGACCTCTATTCGTTCTTGGAAGAGCTCACCGAAACAGTTGACGAATTGAAGAAGACCTGTCAGAATAAGGAGCAGTTGAAGCGCAATAGGGAAAAGGAGAGAGAAGTGAGGTCGAGAATGGCGCAATTGCAAGGCAGAATTGACCCTATCAAACGCAAATTTGAGTTCATTCAAGACGACTCTTTCAGTGATATTGGCAACGTTGAGTTGACTGAACAAGATAAGTCATCTTTGGCCGGTCTTGATCACGCCTGGAAACAATTTACACTTGGCATGAACGAAGCTAAGCAAAACATTTAGAAGGCGTACCAAGATTTCAAAGCAATTATGGAGGAAGAGATTGACGACTTCAAGCGTCAAGTTACCGAAAATAGGGAAAACTTTAGAAAAAATGCTCCTTTCTCAGTCACGAAAGAATTCGAGGAAAACAACAACTAGAAGGCCTTCGAAATGATTGAGCACTTCTCTAAAGAGTGCGAAAAGTTGAGGGAACAAGAGGAGCAGATGCATTTTGGGCTCGAAATCTTCGAAATTGAGGGCATGTAGTATGGTGACCTCAAGGTTGTCGAGAAAGAAAACTCAGCCCTGCTCGCCATTTGGTCCATCAAATAGGAATGGGACCAAGAATGGGACTCGTGGAGAGATATTCTCTTCAAGGATCTTGACTTAAGACATATGGATGACCGTGCCTCTGACATTATTTACAAAATTTAGGCCCTTCCCAAAGAAGAGCGCAAATGGAAAGTCACTGAGTATACCAACGAAAAAATCAGTGTTTTCATGAATACGACCCCCCTTATTAACGATTTGAGGGATGAATCTATGCGTGATCGTCACTGGAAAGAGCTTCGTATCGAAGTGAAAGAGGACTTCGATGAACACTCAGTCGATTTTACCCTCGAGAAGGTCTTCCAGCTGAACTTGATCCAACATTAGGACAAGATCTCAGACTTGACCTCAAATGCCAAGAAGCAGCTCAAGATTGAGAAGGGGCTTAAAGAGATCAAGCGAATGTGGGAGTCTGATCCGGCTACAGACCTCGAAATCGAAGAGTTTTTCTCGAAAGGAACCGGAGATAGGTGCTTTAGAATTAAAACTAGGGAAAATATCGACACTCTCATTGAGGACCATTCCTCCCAATTGGCAACAATGAAGGCATCTCCTTACTACAAGCAATTTGATGACAAAATTGATGCTTGGGAGCAGAATATCGCCAAAATTACCGACTGCCTCGAAGTGTTGTTTTTGGTTCAAGACAAATGGCAATATTTGGAGTCAATCTTTGGCGGATAGGGAGATCTTGGAAAGCAACTGGCTCGTGAGGAGACCCTTTTCAAGACTGTCGACGCAACTTTCAAGATTGAAATGGATCGCATTTATCAAAAGAGAAACGCCTTCAAATCTCTTGTCGAAGACGCGAGAGACTTTGTGCAGACCCTCAGAGTTCTCAACGAAAAACTTGAAAAAGTTTAAAAGAATCTGCGCCAATGGCTTCAAGCAAAGAGATAACACTTCCCTCGCTTCTTCTTCATTTCAAACGAAGATTTACTTGAGATGATTGGTCAATCCGGTGATCCAAAACCCCTTAATAAAAACATTAAGAAGATTTTTGAAGGAATTAACGCTTTGGAAATGGATGGAGTTAACTCGGGAAAAGGGAAGACTTTGCAAATTCGCGCTGTAAAGTCTGCAGAGCAAGAAACTTTGAATCTTGTTGAACCTTTGGTTGAAGTGGACTCTCAGGTTCAAGATTGGTGCAAAAAGCTGTAACGCAATGCTGAAGATGCCCTTAAAAAGGAATTCTACACTTTCTCGCAAGGAGCGGCAATCCAATCGAAGAAGATTTTCTAAGAAAAAGACAAACTGAGTGAGGTAGTTCGCAAAAATTTGGGTCAAGTTTTGTTGACTTATGCCCAGATCTAGTGGACTAAAGACGTGAGAGAGCATTTAGAGTCATATTCTGCGATGGCTCCCGGATCACCAAACACCCCGCTCAAGAAGCTGAAGAGTCTCTACAAGCGCAAGATTGAAACGTACATTTAGTGTGTGGAGCGTCTGAAGGGAGACAAATTGGAGCATAAGATTGATAGACTCAAGATTGTGGCTCTCATTATCTTGGAGGAACATAACAGAGAAGTTATTGATAAGCTTTACTAGAACAAAAACATTAACCCTAACCATTTCGAGTGGCTTTCTTAGCTGCGCTTTGATAGGGAGCCTGATCAGGGTAGCGAGCACATGAGCATCACCTGTGAACAATTGAGTGCCAGATTCCCCTACGGTTACGAGTATCAGGGCAACAATGGACGTCTTGTCATCACTCCCCTCACCGATAGAGCCTACATGACTTTGACCAACGCACTTGACATGTAGAGAGGTGGTGCACCGCAGGGTCCCGCAGGAACTGGAAAAACTGAGACGGTCAAAGATTTGGGCAAAGGGCTGGCCTACTATGTGGTTATCCAAAATTGTTCAGATTAGATGGACCACAACTCGATGGGTACGATCTTTGCCGGACTGGCGATGAGTGGCTGCTGGGGTTGCTTCGATGAGTTCAATCGTATCACGCTCGACGTGCTCTCAGTCATCACAACGATGGTGTAGGACATTTTGGACGCGATTAGGAGAGGTACAGGCGCCGCTGTCAACATTGGAGATGCTAACTTTTAGGCTCTCCCAAGCACTGGTCTCTTCATCACTATGAATCCTGGATACGCTGGACGTTCAGAATTGCCCGACAATTTGTAAGCCCTTTTCAGACCTGTGGCTATGATGGCTCCCGACTTTAACGCCATTTGCAAGATTATCCTTATGTCTGAAGGTTTCCAAAAGAATGAGGAGTTGGCCAAGAAGATCACCACTGTGTTCGATCTGATGAAGCGTCAACTTTCGAAGCAATCTCACTACGATTTCTCCATGAGAGCAATCAAATCTGTTCTCAACTCTGCCGGTCGCATAAAGCGCGAACAGCCCGGTCTCGAAGAAATCAAGATTGTGCTTAAGGCAATTCGTGATATGAATTTGCCCAAATTCCTCGCCGAAGATGTCGTCCTCTTTGACAATCTTTTCATGGATTTGTTCCCTGAAGTCGAAGAGCCCGAAGTTGACACAGATGCTCTTCAGATTGCTATCGAGCAAACTTTACTTAAGCGCGGTCTGTAACTTGATGAGAATCTTGTTGTGAAGATCATGCAATTGTATGAGTCAAAGGTGACTCGCCATGGTAACATGCTTGTCGGAGCGACTATGTCTGGCAAGACCGTCGCTTGGTAAGTGCTTGCCGACGCTCTTAACCGCATGCATAGAGAAGAAAAAGAGGAAAAGGTTGCCAAAAAGGACAACTCTGAAATAAAGAGTTTGCAGGTGAAATACGAGGTGGTCAATCCTAAATCGATCTCTGAGAATGAGTTATACGGTAACTTTGACGATCAGTCGCCGCCCTAGTGGCAAGAGGGTGTCCTTGCTTCCGTGCTCAATCAGATGGTCGGCGAAGTAGCTTAGAATGTGCACAGATGGCTCATTTTGGACGGTCCTGTTGACACGCTCTGGATCGAGTCCATGAACTCCGTTCTGGACGACTCAAAGAGACTTACGCTGATCAATTGTGACGTTATTGCGCTCACTCCGAACGTACGCCTGCTCTTTGAAGTTGAAAATCTAACTGTGGCCTCTCCAGCTACCGTATCTCGTGCCGGTATGATCTATCTCGACATTGAGGAGCTTGGATGGAGACCAATTTTGAAGTCTTGGTTGGACACGAAGAAAGAACATGGTCAAGAATACTATGAAAACCTTGTTGACGTTGCGAACAGATATCTTGACAAAATTTTGACTGCCAAGAAACTTTCATGCAGCGAGCTTGTCAAGAGTTCAGAAAGTGCCTGTGTCAAAAACTGCTGCAAACTCTTCGACTCGCTTACAGGCATGTACTAAAGAGGTGAAATGGCACAAGATGACTGGAATCTTTACGTCGAAAAGTGGTTCGTTTTCTCGATCATCTGGTCTATTGGTGCGACAGTGGATGAGGGATCTCGCCGCGAATTGGACGTCATTTTGAGAGATATCGAGCCAATGTTCCCAACTACCAACACCGTTTTCGAGTACTACATTTCTCCCGACAAGAAAGACTGGTCCCAATGGGAAGACAAACTCAAGTCGTAGCCACTCGGAAACAAAGAGTTCCACGAGATTTACATTTAGACGGTGGATTGGGCGCGAAATCGATACGTTTCGCAGGCTCTCCTCAATGCTGGTTCGTAAGTTCTCTTCGTTGGACAATCTGGTGTCGGTAAGACAGTTCTGATTGAGAAGACGCTCCTCGCCGAACTGCAAGCAATGGAATTGCACTTCACAATCAACTTCTCTGCAGGAACCACGTCCAAGGGTTGCCAAGATGTTATCGAGAGCAACTTTGATAAGAGAATTTAAAACAAGTTTAAGCCTAAGAACTCCAAGATCAAGGCTATTTGCTTCATTGATGATCTTAACATGCCTCGCAAAGACTAATTCGGGTCTCAACCTCCGATTGAGTTGCTGCGCCAGTGGATTGATTACGGATTCTGGTACGATCGCACGAAGGTTCAAAAGAACTTCATCTGCGATTTCTAGATCCTCGCAGCTATGGGCAAACCAGGCGGCGGTAGGGCCGAGCTGAGCAACAGAATCACCTCCAAGATGCACTTGATTAACTTTACGGTGCCCACTGAAAGTTAGATGCGCAGAATTTACGAAACAATGGCCTAGGCTAAATTCTAGCAATTCTACGAGGAGATCAAGGAGTTAGTCGAGCCGCTAACCATTGCCACAATCACCCTCTTCCACCAAATCAGTGAAACTTTCTTGCCAACGCCAGCAAAATCGCATTACGTGTTCAACATGCGCGACATATCGAAGGTGTTCCAAGGATTGTATCTGGCTGACAAAAACTTCTACGAGTCGAAGGAGTAGATCATTAAGCTATGGGGTCACGAAATTCTTCGCGTCTTCTACGATCGTCTCATCAACACCGATGATCAGGCCCTTCTGAAGA
>Ga0129347_1194172_pt1 | contig 8946 bp, 2 predicted proteins | sample CPBNA2_5_FD_105437 | JGI IMG/M metagenome (GOLD analysis project Ga0129347, IMG submission 105437) | Freshwater to marine salinity gradient microbial communities from Chesapeake Bay, USA - CPBay_Sum_20_0.8_RNA2 (Metagenome Metatranscriptome) | ecosystem: Environmental > Aquatic > Marine > Coastal ...
CTCAAGCTTTTTGATTATTTCGCATTTCTATTGTATTTCCTTCAGATGGTGCGCGGGAAACATTGGTGCTTGCTCCTTTTGCTGAAGTGATCATGATGATGCGCGTGTTCGTGGATCTTCAATTTGGCTACAGGTACACAGACGAACACCTTACGATCTAACGTGGCAATTCGCATTTGATGGCGGGTTCCCACTCTGGCCATTTCATGTTGGGGTGCACTTTTTTCTTTGTGTGCGCAGTTCGCGGTCTTAATCAGACTGGGGCGACGGATCGTGAAGGACTCGTTCTACTTCAGGAACAAGCGAGTGTGCTATCCAGATTGCGCGAAAAAAAACGCGACACAGTCGCACGCGAAATATTTCATGATGAATCACTATCGACTGGCGAGAAGCAGCGATTTCACAAATGGTCTTTCATGCGTTTCAATCAAACGCAAACATGCAAAAACAAAAAAGTAAAAACCCAACAACTCTTTGAGAAACAATTTGCAAATTCCACTCAACATGATCAAACAAAAGTCAAACAAGTTACCAGAATCACAGCACGATGTGAAGAAGGCGAGACAACTCTTCGCAAATTCTCGAAGGGCATCGTCGAAGAAACGTGCTGTTCCAGCGGAAGTCTCGCGTGCGCTGGGTGCAGCAACTACGACCGTAAAGCAGATTTTTGCTTGTCCTGTGATGAAGGTTTTACTCGCTCCACCAAAGGCGGGCCAGTGTGCGAAGCGTGCCACGACATCGCTTGGACGGATCCGCAAGGTCGAGGATGCAAGCAATACGAGGAGGGTGGGGCTTGCAACGCGGGAGCACCGACGACTCGCGGTACTTTGTCGATTCCCGGGGAAATTGGCAATTACGTGTCGAAGGGCCTTTCTGCGCTCCAAGCTTGCTGCGCTTGTGGAGGGGGTGCTCGCATTGCAACTCCCTTTTCATATGCGGCCAGTTCTCAGATCTTCCCGCTGGGAAAGGAAATCTCTGTCCGCCCCGAGTTTCGAACTGCAACGGAATACACGGCTGAGGGATGCATGCTGCATCTGATGAACTTGACATTCGATGGTTCAACGGGCGAAGTTCGTGGCCGACCTTCGGCCGACAACGCTGTGACAGAAACATGTTTGGTAACGTCGCACGACCGCGCACGAGGGCTGCAAGCGACGGCGGAACTTGTGCTAACCTTCAGCGAGATAACTTACTTACAAAAAACTCTGTTAGCGACTTCGGGTGCTTCTTGGTCTCCGGTTCTCATTTCGAATGGCGAGTTTCGAGGTTTCGCTCTCGCTTGTACTCCGCATCTACCATGGTTGCTGATGAGCACCACAGGTCAGATATCGGTGTCGAGCAGTGCAACTGCTTTGCTTCCGAGACTTGCGAGTTGCACCGTTACAGCTAAGAAAAAATGGTGCTCAGACCCAATTGTTAAAGACGAATTGAACTGTACCGAAGAACTCCGGCACGTCCAGTTGGGTGTAATATCGCCAGTCGAAGCAAACGATATATTTCTTATCCACGGAGGCGATCCAACTACAAGATTGCAGACGATGTTTCTGACGACTGAGGAAGAGGTGCCCAAATATAAACTTGTCCACTCTCTGACAGAGGAAGGCCTTTTGCAAGCGGACGGGCCTGTAGCATTTCACGTTGACTGTGGCGAGGGAGCTTCTTTCGACACCGTTACAGGGTCCGTGCTCGTCTCTGGAAATGAGGTCTTCCGCATCACTTCGCAGGGTGTTGTAACTGGTACGCCGAGCGCGCGCCTGATGGACGCTTGCACGGGTGCGTCAGCTCGTTGCAAATTCGTTTTGCAGTGCGTTGTGCACGGGGTGTTGCCATTTTCGAAAGGTTTGGTTACGACGTCGGTTGAGGTAACGGTGCACGACAGCACGTGCTGGAAAACAATTCGCAGTGGTGGCTGGCAGCTTCTCGAACCAGCGAACTTGCCGCAGACCGTTACCGACGAAGCAAGCTGTCGAGCGTGGTGTCGTGGTGAAGATGTTTGCTCTGCGTTCGCGTTCACAGGCGGGAAATGCACGACAGCTAGGCGCACAGGCTTGGGCGGAGCAAGCAATTGGACTGGGCCTGTGAGCTTGAAGTCTGCACAGTGCACTTCTTTGACGAGGTGTGTGGAACTCAATGTTCCTGGTGGTTCGTATCTTTCAGGGAAATACTGTCCAGGACCTATCCTTGACCATGGCTGGCCCCTGTATTCACTATATGACGCAGCTCCTTCGGAAAGCATTTGGCTGCAGAAGCTCGCACCAAGCCAGATGTGGAATCAGAAGCTGTGTGACAGCAGCGACAAGTGGTTGCTGCGTCGGCGTTCCGAGAAAGACGTTGTTGCTCAGGGTGATGAGAGGAAGTTGGCTCTCGTAGAGTTAAGAGGTGAGGTGCTCTTGTGCATCAAGGATGATGTAGTAGCATCGACATTTGAAGGCACAGGCAAAGTAAGTTTTACCGCTGCTGCGAACGCCGTTGCGTCGAGTGGCGGGACAGCAGATGTTGAACCAGATGTTTATGAGTGTCCGTCGCCCCTGGTCGAAAGGGTTGAATATTTAAAGGAAAGCAAGTTGCCAATCGACCTGGAAGACGAGGAAACGGCGAAACAGGTTTTTCGCTTTGACGATCCTTCAACCGCGCTCCCAGACGACTTCTCCCTCGGTCCATGCGAGTGCGCTGTTGAGACTTACGGCGAGAGCTTTCCGATGCACAGCAGTGTTTCGGAAGTGATACCACCAGGGTCTGGCAACATGTTCGTTCCTCCGCCACAGTTGATTTCTTCTGGTTCCGTTGCTTGCGAACCTCGTTTCCTGATTGAAACGAGACGCGGCATGAACGCTGAGGACTGCAACCTCGAAGCAATGAAGGCGAAAGTTCGATACTACTGGTCAGGCGAGCTAACTGGAATCGAAGTGTGCCGGTTTTATTCTAATTGCGAACACCTGTCCGTGGAACATTTCTCTGATGGCGTTTTGTACGCATTGAGTTTCGAACCTGTTTGTGCAATCGCAAATCCTGAACAGTGCTGGGCGATGGAAAAGCGGCGCGCTTTCTTGTCGGGTTACAAGTCTCGCGTGCTTCCAGGAGCCGGGTGGTCTGACGAGGCTTGCTTGTTCGAGCCGGCTTTGCGTGCTTGCGACAGACTTAGGGCAAGCAGGCTCGGGAGCGGTATCGGGGAATGCGGCCGATGCCAATACAAATCGTCGCACCTTATTTCAGGGCGCCTGCCTCTGCCGAGCGCGTTTCTCTGTGCGTCCCAGATCGTCGTGTCCTGCAACCCAGATCGCTGGCGTGGTCTATCCAGAGAAAATGGTCAGCCGCTGCGCGGGAAATTGTTGACTTGTGTCGACGGGCGCTGGAAGGACGAAGGGGGAATGAACTCAATGGTGCAATTTACGTGTGAGTCTGGCGTGCGAATCACAGACAACGCGAAAACCAGCTTGCTCCTTGCTCAGGGTGCAGGGAAGGAGGTGTCGTGGTGGGAGGGGCATTTCGGTAAGGTGATCAAAAACTTTGATGGCACGTGTCTAGCGCCCGACCACAACTTGCACTCGATCGACATCAGCGCGAATCTCGGGCTGAGCAGTGTGACTGTATTTTTCGATGCTACGAACGAATTTGCTCACCTGTCTGCTCGCGGTACCATCGAGTTTTACAGACCTGGTTCTCGTTTCGTGCGTTCCGAAACTTGGGGGATTTGCGGAGCAGATTGCGTTTTGATTACCAACACCAAGTTTTTCACCTTGGATTTTGGCAAAGCGTTTTCGGCAGCTGGGAGCGGCGCTTTTTTCCTTGCAGCACATGGATGCGGGAGGTGGTTGGTGGTTTAACTTATTTGAAAATGCGCTTGGGTGCGCCAGCCTTTTGGCGAAAGACGTTGGGGAATATGAATCAGGAGCAACTCTCGTGCGCGTGTATGAGCATGTGCACCATTCTTCAGCGTGGTCAAGAAAGCTGCGTTTATTTTCGGGTAATTACGGTGGAAGTTGGAGGAACCAAGGCTCTTTTTTTTGGGCTTTCGCAACGGCGTCTTCTTACACCGAGCCAGTTTATGAATTTGCCTATTATTATGAACAATTTTACAAGACTAACAACCACGGGGAAGGACCTTGGAGCCAGCACGGTAGGATGTTCTTCGGGGCAAAACCATACTCTCCCGGTGCGGTGCCTATCTACCGTTATAGAAGAAGCTTCCGCGGCTGGCAAGACAGCGCGTACAGGCCAGCTTCGCAAGCACCCGGCGGTTTTTCGAATTTGGGTGTTAGGTTCTGGGCATATCCTTCACAAGAGGCGTACTATTCGGCAACCTGCCGAGCAGTTAGCTGCCCTGCGCACTACGTGAAGCGGCCAGGCACACTCGATGTGTTGAGCAACCGTGTTGCAGACTGCTGCGATGCAACTTGTTCTGGTTTTAAGTGCCCTCGCGGCTCGATCCGACAGAACCTTCTTGCCAAAGGCAGTGACGTCTCCACGTGCTGCAAGAGCTGCCCACCGCGGACAACGTCTGATCCGTCCAAAGACATATGCCATTTCTGCCCAGCAGACTTTTCCGCAAAGAGCGGCGACTGCGTCGCTTGCCCCACTGGGCAGTATGCGAATGAGGGCGGAGAGTGCACGGATTGCCCTTGCGCCGAAGGATACACATGCACCTGTAAAATGGCAGGCGGTTTGAAATGGACGCTTGACTTGAGCAGTGGTTCAGAAAAATCGTTTTCAACGGGTGGGCAAGTCATTGCATCTCTTCTTTTTGCGGGCAACGATACGGAGGGCTGCGTTTTCAACGACGTGCCACTTGGCGAGCCCGTGGAAGTGCACAGCGGCATGCAGAGATTCGAACTCGTTTTTCGAACGACGAAATTTGTCGATCTGCGTTCGCAGGAAGCGCACACGTGTTCCGGTCTGCGGAAAATTGCAATTTCGAGCGTTGCAAAGGCAGCATGGGGACAATGCCGCGGCCAGGGCAAGGACTCGTGGTTGATGAAGCCTCTCAGCAGGGCGCCAGGGCGAGCGTTACTTCGATTTGTTGGCAACGACGGTCAAGCTGCAATGTGCGCAACTAGTTCTGGCGTAATGCAAGTTTGTTCAGAGGAATCTGCGGATCAGCTTCTAAATTTGGAAGGTACGGTCATGGCAGTCAATCGCTGGACCCTTGCGGAGCATGGTGAAAAAGAACACCGGAGCGAAATCACGTTTGGTGGCTCCGCTGCTACCCTTGATTCGCTCGCATCAGCAGGTGTTGTTGGCGACGTCCGGCGCGCTGACGAAGGCATCGTCGCCTTTCTGACCGCGGTGCATTTGCGGCAGCGGAGCGAAGGTTACAGCTTCTCGCATTACAGGTCGGACGCGCCTTACAAGGCAAAAGACTGCTACCAACGCGAATCGATTTGTCAACCTGCGTCCACCCAAGAGTTGTACCAGCTGGAGCAACATCCTGTCAACTGCGCGGATGGCGAAGCACTGCAAAAGTTTCGGTTTACGACTTGCAATGCGCGCGGGGAAAACGGCTACCGCTATGAATATACGTGCTGCGTCATCCAGGGGATGGGCGGGCGCAAACTGCTTTTCACACCGTGGGCAGCTGTCGCAAGCAACACACAACCATTGGCAACAATCACCCAGCAGGACCTGCAATGCGAAGCTGGCAGCGTGCTTGACAGCTTTGTTTTAGAAGCAAAGGACCCTGGCGGAAGCAAATCAGAGATTCGTTACGCGTATGGTTGCTGCGAGATCAGCGCTTATTTGCCACTCACGATAGAGACGGAAAAACAGCCACTTGACGGATCATTCTTGCCTTGGGAAGGCTTGTACTTCCCAGCGCGGAAGGTGGAAGGTAAGGTTGAGATGAAAGCAGGGTTCTCTTTCGGGACCCAAGGTATCTTGCACGGCGCAGAGCTAAACTACAGAAAGTTCGATGGATCATGGTGTTTGTTGCCGGGCGAAGGAAACGAAACTTGTACGACATCCAAGGTTGTGCATCCTTTGCAGCTCGGCGGGGTCGGTGCATTTGACGTGACTCCATTGAAACCTTTTGCAGCTGATGCAAGTGACACAACGCAATCGGGACTTCAACGGATCAAAATCGTGAAATTCCCTAAACCACCGAAATTACGGAGAATCACGTTGGAAGAAAAATCATTGGAAACATTCACACCAAGTCGAGAACTGTCAGCATTTGACATGAAAACGATCCAGGAATGGATTCCCGAAGCGCCCCAGTATGCTCCGTATTGCGCATTGCGAGATAATAAAGCATGGGAGTCGGTGGATGACATCGACGCTGAACAGCAAGCAGGTTGGGGCGTACTCGGCCGCAACCAGTTAGATGTGCTAAACACGCGGGAAAACCAAGAGCGCTTCACTGACGTTACCAGCAACGCATGGCACCCGTGTAAACATTATCTTGGCGACGAGTCTGGCGTGAACCGACCAGATTACCTGACAGATTTCGACGTCATGCGTTTGCTGAACCCTTCCGACCTGATCGCGGGCTTCAAAAAAGTGAAAGCAACACGGGATGCAGTAAAGTCAAAAACGAAAAAAGGACAACAAGAAAGATTGGACGACGAAGCCGAAGACGATACTCAAGCATGGAACAAAAGGGACCAAAGAAGCACAGACGCAGAGGCGGAAGACGAAGCAGAAGCAGAGGGAAGAGAGAGCATAGCATCAAACGCGATCGATTCTTTGGCAAACATGGGAGACCAGTTCGCAAGCGACCTCTCTTACGACGAGGAAGACAAGGGGTTAACGCCGGAAGTTGAAGATGCTTGCGCTGCTCGCAGTGCGGTGCGCAGTAACCAATTGTCAAACGACGAGAAATTTTCGTTTTTGAGGTCTTCGCTTTATGATGTTGCACATTTGACAGCGTCCACAATCTGTGGAGCACTTCCTAGTCCCGAAGTTGTTGCTGCACCTCTGGGAGGAGGCACAGCAATCGGGACAGACATCGCTGGCATCTGCCAAACCATAACGGACATGGTGCACGCCGGCCTCACCACATTTGAAGAGAAATGGATGAATGCGCGCACGTCCTGGAAAGAGGAGAACGACGCGTACGACTCGGACGTTTGCGGCGACAAACTTGGAGGTCAAATGTACAAGGTGATGTGCGACTTGCATTGCGTCGAGGATGCAGTCGTGAAGGGGAACCACGCAATTTTGAAGTCGATGAAAACGGTGGAGGGGCACCTTGTCAGCACACTTGGAAAAATGATGAGTTTTTATTCGACGGAGGTTTTTGAAAAAATCAAAGAGACACAGACCCAGATGAACGCTAATGACGCTGGGATGAGTGACATACTAAAAACATACGCGAACCAAATTCTGGACCAGAACAGCGAGTACTCCCAGGAAATAATCAACAGCGTTGGCGATTATGTGATCCCTCCCTTGCAGAAGATACAGGAGGACATTGGCATCGTGAATGGGAACCTTGATACAATTAACGGTTGGCTCAAGAGTAATGACGTGCTGAATCCGCCTCAGCTTAACTTCATGCGAAACTCGAACATCGGAGTTCATTTGTCGAACACCACGCCTTTGCTTGAATTGCACGATGCTCTCGGAGCTGCAGCCGACGCAGCGGCGAACCTTGTGCGATCTTTGCACGGAGCGGAGGTACGCGGCGGCTTCGATGAAGATGAAATTTTGCACCTGTTCACAACTGCGTCGCGAGCAGTTGAGTTCCATGCCTCAGAAACTATTAGCGCGCTTGCGAAACATAATCTGACAGAAGCAGCGCTTCGCGCATCTGCTGCAACGCTTGAACTGAAGCGTGCACAGGCTCTTGTTCCAAGCGCGCGTTCGAGCACGAGTTTTTCTTTCCAACGCAGATCTTCTTCAGCACTTCGCGACACGCAGCGTCGCTTGCTTACGGAAACTTCTATAATCAGCAACGCTCACATCGATTTGTCAGCATTCCACGAATCACAGAAGGCTATAATGATCCGTGCATCTAACATGAACGAGCTGAGCGACCAGACCGAGCATTTCGCAGCTGCAGACATGCTGGTGAGATTCGACGCTGAAGTTCTCCGTACGCACCGGGCTTACACTGAATATTTGAGTGCAGCTAGGGATCACTTGCGAAAACGTGCGACGGCACTCAGTGACATCCAGCAGTTAATGCGCAACCATGCTGAGTGCACGGATCCTGGAGAGCTTCAACGCGCAACTGTCAACATGGCTTCAATGACTGACGCAGAAGCACGTCACCTCGTTGCACTTCAAAAAGCATGGCGCGACATTTCCGATAGCGTTTCGCGAATCGCAATATTGCTCGTCGACGGCGGGTTGCTCTTGCACTACATCCGATCAACTGCTGCAGCAGCAAACACATCGAAACTTGAAAGTTCTTCTCACAGGGATCTCGAACAGCAATTTATTGCGCTAGAGCGCCCAATCAAGAACGTGTTCGAGACCGATGCTGCTGATTTCATGCGTCAAGTTGACCGCGCTTTCTCTTTGAGTCAATCTCTTGCTGACATGTGGGCGGTCGCAGGCATCGAACGTCCCGAAACTGAACTAAGGACTGTTCAAAGCGCGTGGGCGAAGGTGTCGAAAGCTGCTCAGGAACTATACAGTGACCTTCAGCCAATGGGCAATTTGCGGAGGACGCTTCTAATCCGGGCAGCTGAAGTTTTTATCGAAAAGCCTTTGGCAGCAGCTTTTCCGGCGCCGAGCAGTTGTCGCCAGACCGATCAGTCAAAGGAAAGAGCTTTGTGGCGCATGGATTGCACAGGCGACGTCGGAGATGCTCTGTTGCTCTCACAAAACGGGGAAGTCTCGCGTTGCGACCTTCAGACCGGCCTCATTGAGGTGCTAAAGCCTGATGTCTTGAACAAACTCCCTTTGCGATGTTCTTCGGAAGCAGCACACGTGTCTGCTCACGTGGACTTGGGAGCGTTTCTTCTTCCACTGATGTAGCGATTTTGCGGCGTGCGCAATTAGGCA
>Ga0129347_1093653_pt1 | contig 8903 bp, 2 predicted proteins | sample CPBNA2_5_FD_105437 | JGI IMG/M metagenome (GOLD analysis project Ga0129347, IMG submission 105437) | Freshwater to marine salinity gradient microbial communities from Chesapeake Bay, USA - CPBay_Sum_20_0.8_RNA2 (Metagenome Metatranscriptome) | ecosystem: Environmental > Aquatic > Marine > Coastal ...
CCCACACGTATGCATGGCATATGCATACGTGGTTCCTATGCGTTAGCTAGGAACATCGGGTCCAACTATTAAAACTTGTAACTCCCTTGAATTAAAAATTCCACGTAACGACCAAATAAGGTTGTTACGCTTGAAAAACTTCAAGATAGTTAAAAACTTTATTCGGTCGGAACCATCCGCTCTCTGAAAGAACTAGAGCGGCATGCTGGGCTACACAGCATAATTTATATTTAGACAGCGGCTGGTGGTGCAGATTCTCTATAAAGAGGAGGCATACCAGTCCACATATAACACTGTAAATCTTCACCAGCGGCGCAATAAGCGTCGATAGTAAAGTTAGTGTTTGCACGCGCAAATGCGCGATAATCCCAACTTTCGGTATAGTCACCTACCAAAGTATAGTCTTGAACCTTTCCAGGTTCAAATCTATACTGAGAGTAGAATGGCATCTCAAATTCTAAAGTGGGATTGACATTAGAAGTGGATACCGCCATACCATTAAGCCCTGTAAATGGTTTATTGGCGCTGGGGATACCAGAACTATTGTCGTGAACAGCTGAATGAGCAGCTTGGCTAAGGGATCCATAAAACAAGGCTCCATTAGTTGCCTGTGCATATTCAGCAGTAATTTCGGGTGAACGTTGAACTTCCAAACGAACTGGAGAAAATTCATCGTAATCACCCCGGGGAATCAATTTCCAGCGGATAGCACCACGCCATCCACTGAAACACTTGGTCACCCAGTGCAAAAGAACAGTATTTGCAAAGTTGTATGATGCAGGTCCAGCGCGTGTGTGAACAGCGTTGGTAACATTACCACGCAACATGGGATAAGCACTACGCCTACCAGTTATAATTCTGGCAATAGCTGCATTATCCACATAGCACAAAGCTTGAGAAAGATTGTATCTCTTAAGTAACTGACGGAAAGATTCAATCTTCTCTCCAGAATAAACCAAGTTCAATCTTTGGTCAATGGTCTTTCCTGGACCGAGAGAATCAGCTAAAGTGTGCACGGGTGCACTTTCCTCTTCTGCATTCATTTCCTCGGCATTGAGGCCACCCTTCATGTCAACAAGGCCAGACTGTGGCTCCATACCAATTTGTGGTTTGAAAACATAGTTGGCAATGTCGTCATTTGGGACGAAAACCTCAAAATCTTCACCAGCACAAGCAAAAACATTAATTTTGATTGTTTGTGCTGCTGTAGTAGGTGATGTAAGTTCATTAACAATGTAACAAGTTAATGAGCCATTTCCGTAAGTTTGCGCAGTAAGTGGCGTACTACTAATAGTAAAAACTGTAGTAGCAGCGTCTGCGATAGGCTCACAGTGAGTCAAGAGTGTACGCTCTTGACCATTACCTACTTCGACTGTAAAATCGGTACGATCAGCAATATCGATGATTTGAGTAAAATTAGTGTTATACTCATTTGATGCTTGCGTATTCGGATCATAAACGATCTTCAATCTACCTTTGTGGAAATTGGAACAACAAATCTGGAACCTAAACTTCATAGACCCAGTCCAATACTTAAAAGGCAAAGCTGCAACTGCACAAGCAGGCAATGATGCAGCCACATTTCCACCACGTGAAATATCAGCGTAGATACAAGGATCGACACGAAGTGAACCAATGGCAGTTTCGGGAGCTGTTCCCTCGACCCAAGTCCATTGTCCAATATAAGATTCACGTTGTGCTATGCTCTTGATGGAAAGATTGTCCGCCCCTCCAACACCAGAAAGGCGTGGATCAATAGACAACTCTTGCTTATCATCGAGAGTAAGCTTCTGAACACCATCAGGAACAGTACCTAGAGCCATGCTTGAGGTAGCTGTGGGTTTGTATCCTGTTGGATTCTCAGTTTGTGCAGGTCGCGAATAACCAAATAATTTCGCGATGTCTGCCGTTGCAGCTGCGCCCATTTGTGTTGCTTTGGCGAAAGGTCCAATAATTGGAGCTTGCGCCAAAGCTCCTGCAAAATTTGCAACAGCTGTAGCAGGTCCGGAAACAACTCCGGACTTATTTGCTTGGTCAACTTCGTTCTCAACACCAGATTGAGCAACCAAGGAAGCAGGTTCATCAGATGTAAGAACAGCCATCTCAACATCCTCAGCCCAAGCAAAAACAGAAATAGTGCATTTATCAGTAGCACCATTGGCATGTCCAAGTGTGGTCATAGAACGAAGAGTCATTTGACCCATTTCAGTCCAATCCTCATCTGGGACATTGAGCCAGTTCTTGTACCAAAAGAATGGACAAGTAATTTCGCCACCATGTGAAGTAGTTGGATTCAAATACACATGTGGCTGTTGTGATGCTTGCACAATATCTTCACTATACAACACATCATTGGAAGATAAAGTATCTCCTCCAGCAAATGGCAAATAAGAACAAATCGCTCTACCATAATGAAAACCAGAACCATTAATTACAAGTTTGACTTTAAGCTTGGCTCTTAGCAAGTTGTAATTTGTAATTCTGTTAATAACGCGTGGATTATCAAAATAGTTCTCCCACGGGTTAAATTGTTGAAACAGTGTAGCACCAGTATCCCATTGAAATTCTTGAATTTTAATGGGACGTCCAAAGAAGTGCTGCAAAGTAGCATCCTCAGTATCTTGAACCTTTCGTGTTGGATCAACAGTAGAGGCAGTATCATAAATAGATGGTTCATGTTGCTCAGTAAAAGCAACATTCTCATAACGCGCATTCTTGGCGTTCATCATATTACCTAACTCTTCTGGTTTGCCAGATTGTGGTTCAAAATCACTATATCCATCAGCATCCCACTCTCCAATCACGTCATCATGTAGTAGGTCGCTAATATAACCAGCCATAGCAATATCATAGAACACAGACAACGGAGGGCATCTGATATCCATGGAATTATCTCCAGGCAGAGCGTTCCACCACACGAATTCATCTGACTCTCCTGACTGAGGATTGAAATCGCTGTGAACAGAGTTGTCCCCATTGAGCACAATAGCTTCAGGGACAACTTTGATAGCTTCGGCATCAACCGAAGCACTATGAGAACCATCACAGGTGTGACCGTTCTTGTTGTTGGCGTTTAGTTCAACTAGAGGCCGGGCGCCAGTCCCAATCTCTAGAGCCAATTTAGCATCTTGGCAGATCTTACAAGTTGAATGACAATTGTTACCGAACGAACTATGTACAAGGAATATCTTTACGCTCAATAGATATCCAGGATATATTTACAGTTGAGCAGGGTGAACTCAGATCTCTCTTCCGCAGTACGGACCCTTCCATGTATAAAGCCTACACTAGTTTACAAAACATATAAAGATACACTAAATGTGGTATCCAGAATACACATTAATTTTGCTTACCATCAGATTTAAAACTGGGCTGGATTTAACGTCTCCAGAGTGACAATTTACGCTTACGCGTATTTACTTTTCCAATCTACAACCATATCGTCGTAGGTTTGGTCAAGCAAGGTACACATGTGTGTAATATTAGCCTTTTGAGCTACACGAGTCATTTGAGCACGGCGTGTTTCATAAACATTTTCACCGTGGTTAAACCACTCACGCAAAGAAGTGTCAATATTTTGAGCACATGCTTCCTGAGGTGTCAAGGGGCAACCCTTGGGCCTCATGTAGCAGTGAAGTGACTTAATGATGGACTTATCAAGAAGTGCACCAACATTGCAATCCAGCTTAGGATGGTAAACAGAAAATCGCTTAAGAAATTCAAAATCTTCAGGATTGAGAAATTCACGGAGTTCACTTTCCTTATCTGGCATGGTGTAGACTTGACCAGTACTTTCTAAGAATTGAGATGCTCCCTTGATATGGAAGTTGTCACAATCCTTAGACACAGTACCGATATTATCATCACCATAAGTCATGAGTTTTACTGCATCGCGAAATGCAATAGACTCATCATTATTAGTATAAAAGTAATCCCGGAGATTCAAAGATCCCGAGATTCCATTAAGAATGACTGTAAGGGAATTACCACTAATGTGGGTTCCACTTTGAATACCAACAAGGTCACCATTGAAAGCAATCATTGAGTACACTATATCACCTACCATAGTCTCCATAACATAGAGATCTTCAGCAGAGTAATTCATATAACTTGCAATATCAATTAAAATGGATAGCGCAGCAATGAGCTTTTGAGATGGTAACTTTTGGTCATATTTTCCATAATCTCCACCGATTAATCGATCCTTACCAAAGGTCATAACATATTCATGAAATTGATCCCATTCAGGTCCATGACAGTTAATACCAACAGCACACTCAGCTACAAGGGGATTCATTTGGAGAAAACGAACGACAGGCAAGAAATACTTGCGAATCAAGAATGTAAAAGGAAAACTATTTGCATAGAAAATTCGACACTTCTTTTTAGATAATGCTAAAACTTCATCCTTCTTACATGCTTTGGCAACAAAGTGGTTTCTGAAACCCTGCTTATAAATGTCTTCACATTCTTCAATGTAGGCAGCGAGTTCAGGAACCAATTCTCTGTTGTTGGGCCTTTCGGCCGTGGGCTCAAGGTCAATGACGTATTTACGCTTGGGACCAGTCATGGGAAAACCAACTGAAGTCCCTAGCGGAATAGCGTCAATAAACTTACATCCAACACGTCCACAAAGGTTCTCATGATCAGATAGTGGTGATTCGTTACACCATGGCGCTTGCTGAGCAAGTTCCAAAAGAGGTGCACGATAATCTTTAATAGACTTCATGAGTAGATCGTGGGGTACAGGTTCAGCTGGATGACTAGCATTCTCTAGCGCTTTCTGGTATGCTTCCCACTCAGGATGCATTTTGGGTTTGCCCCAAATATTTTCTTGTCCAGTTTCCTCTTCCACAAATTGAGAAATCGGAGTCTGACGAACATCGCTTCGAGAAGTGGTGGCGCCGACACAAGATTGAAAATATTCAAATTGGGAGCCTTCAGGAAGGAAATTGACAGGACTCTTAGGATGAAGAGCAGTGTCTAATAAAACTTTAGCTCCCATCACTTGAGGCTTGAAATCTCCCATATTACCAGTTCTAATAACTCCTGGTACTTCACTCACGTGTTCAATGGCTTCTTCCAATTGTTGTTTGGTCACAGAACCAAAGCAACCACGTTTTGTTCCCGCTCTTCCACCAAGGTGGAGTCCTGTGATACATGTTTGCTTGTTTTCAGAGATGAGAACAGCACCACACATGCCATCAAAAGTAGATCGACTAAGATCAGCATATTCGCCTCCGAAGAACGAGGCCAAGCTATGACCTACTCGTCCAACACGAGTGCGACCATACATGTGTTCAATTTCACCTAATTTGTGACGATAGAACATTTGAAATGAATGATCAACGATCTTTCCAGTGGGGAAATAATCGAGAATGTCTCCATATGATCCCCCAGTGGAAGAATAGCAAACACGCAAATCAGTGTCTGGAATTAAGTAAGACGAACATTTATCAACACGAGTTGTAAATGATCCACCAACACAAGTAGCATTCTCTTTACGTAAAACTAACTTAAGTGAATCACTCCCAATTTGTGTGAAGTAATGATCAGGCATTACTAACATATTGGAGCACAAAAATAGAACATTACCCATATAATTTGGACTATCATCACCTGAAATGGAGGCATAAAGTAAATTTTTCTTTACTTTGGTAATAACCACATCCTGCGTATGCTCAATGCTCTTTTGAGTACACGGAAGAGGGCGTTTTGCAACCGCAGCCCACACATTGGGCTCACTATCACGTTGCAAAATATCCAACGCCGTAGTTGGTTCAAGATTACCTTGAGTGTACTTACCATACATTTTACGGTATAGTTTAGAAATCATATAAATAGAACCTATCATAACAGAACTCGCCATGATAGTTTTACCAATACGATTTCTCCAATTGCGATGAATCTCATTCATCACATGTCTTGAGGAGAGCTCAGACACATAAGAATTCCGAACTCGTGACACGAGTACATATTGCATAAACAATGCAAAAACAGTTGAAATACCGCAACACAAAAGAGAAACGATCTCGCTACTCTTGAAAGTAGCTGCAGAATTAATAAATACCCAAAATAGTGCATTTACAATACTGTACTTCTTGTAAGTTTGCAAAATATCATTTCTCTTAGTGAAACAATATAGAGTACTGAACAATTTGGAATCTACCACTGAATCTGGTAAGTAAGGAAGCCAATCAAAAGTGTCATGAAATTGGCGACCCTCTATCAATAGAGAGTCGCTAGTTTCTTGACAATATTGTTTGATAGCACTAATTCCAAATTGAGGGTCGTGATGCTTCATACAATAACCCTTAATCTGGTTGCAGCCATCAACTCCACATTTCTCAACGTGAGAAGTGTTGGATTGATTGGTTTCTAGATTGAATTGCTGAGCTCTATGTTCAGCAAATTTTTCAGCAGCGAAATTAAGCCACTGCTTCATTGAGATATCCTCAAGCTTCTTGCCTTCATGCTCAACAACTTTATAGGTTGCTGTGGCACGCATCATGCTTGCACGTTGATGCACAGCCTGCTTTACGGTGACCACCCACACATCATGATATGGTGGTGGGCTATAAATTCCGTCAACAGTTTGCGAGGCAATAACCTTAGAAGAGTCAATACCAGCCGGCATACCAGCAATAAATTTCTGGAATTCAGGCTTCACTTTGACTTCGACAACATAATGCATACGCCTCTGAATAGAAACAGGATTATTGGAATAGGTAAATGCATCCAAATCCTCGACATTAGTTGTTACTGATACAATCTCGGGCTCAATGAAGACTTGACCCTTATTGGCTAATTCAGCCATAGGTGGACTATACGGTGTGTTGTTACAAACACGAATGATCACGTCACAAGGAGAAGATTCGACAAAGTCTGCCTTGACATTAGCGTGATCATCAATCTTGAGTTCGACCATATCGGATCGAGCTCCATCCCAATGCTTCTTACCAGATACATAGATGAATTTCTTAATATCCGAAGTATCCAAATCGGCTCCAGAAAGAAGATAATGAGAAGTTTGTTCACAAAATGTAGACTTACCTACACTGGACAAACCGAAGTATTCAATACTAAAGGGAGCACGTTTGAATTGTGCATTGCCTCTAATCATTTGAAATTCGCTAAGCACTTTAATACACTCCCTATACTTAGTCTCCAAAACTCGTTTGTCAATACCACGAGCCTCAGGAAGCATGCTACTGAGCTTATTCTTCATATCAATAAGGCCACCAAGTAAATCTTGCGATTTGATCTGGCCAACCTTTTCATGATTACCACTGCGATATAACTCCCAGTGTTGCATGATTTGGCAGTATTCTTGCTCCAAATCAGAAGTTTCTAAACTATCAACCAAAAATGGTCGAACAGATTTAGTTTTGATAGCATAGTATACACGCTCGCAGAAGTAAACAGTAATATCCACAACTGCAGTAGCTAAATCACCAGCACCAGCACAAAGTGTCTTCATGTCTGGTTCAATAACTTTAAATCCTTTAATGGAAAAAGTTAAATCAGAAACTCGATAGAGACCTGACATAACAACTACACTCAACAAACGAGTGAAGTTCTTGAAAAAGGAAGATGACTTGCACTGAAGCCAATTAGACTTAACATCTTTAACGAATGAAAGCCACGATGGATCAGCTCCCTCATCACCAGATTGCGGATTATAATCCATAATCTCAGTGATGTAGGAGAGAATTTGTTTCGAAATAGATGTATCAAATTTATCTCGAATGTACAATCCAAGAATAGCAAGAGCACCCTTGTAATCAGTGCTCTTAGAAATCGAAATAAAGAGAAGGGTCAAACCTTCAACCTCTTTGACAATATCATCACTATTCTTAATACCAAGTTGACTAATCAAGGTATCAAGAACCATATTTGTCAGATTAAGAGATTCAAAACCAGACTGAGCCTCAAACTCAGCTTCACTAGTTATTTCGAAAATCTTAGGCAATGTAGGGACAAATTTCCTATATTGCTTAGGATTCAAGCGACGATAAGCGCTAGAATGCACAAATGGTCGTCTATATTCAAAGGGACGTGGAGGAATATCATACTGAGCAGAATTATTCCATTGATCAAGTTGTTTCTTGTAATAGCTTGCACGTCGTTGCTCCTTATCAGAGGCTTCGCCCATAGAGAGCAGGTCCAATACTTTATTTGAGTATCTAACCATTTTCCAATTTTACCACTTAAAATTCGTTTTGATCTTATAATAACTTTGTTTTCATAGAAGTGGTTTATTGCAATTAGATGGACGGGGTGCTTTGTCAACCCTACGTCCTAAATTCTTCATATTGCTTTCAAACAAGCATATATATATATGTGATCAGAATTTCCGTCTTACCAATGTGCGCGGGTCTACACACACACATATATATGAAGAGTCATACGTTATTTCACTAAATAAATTAGAATTTGTTTTACCTATTGAAGGGGCTAGCAGGAAATTGGAGTAACCTAACTAGCTGTGCTATGATACACTAACAACTAATAATAAATAAAGCGATTAAATCGCCTAACTCTAGAATCCAAGTTCTAGTTCAACATCCAAATTCAGACGTCAATAAATACGTTTAAAATAACTACGCAACTTCTGGTGGCGTTCCAGAAGATTTTCCTAGGATCAAACCTAGACAAGGACTGTGCTAACAACAGATTAGCATAACCTTCGTTTTGGTTTCCATATAAACAAAAATGGTAGACAATTTCGGCCCAAAAGGGCAGAGGTCGTCTAGACCTAGAATAAAGTAGAATTAATAGAGTCACAATCGGAGTGAGAAAAGAGCATCGTAATGCTCAGATTCACTCGAGGGTGTGATTTCTATGCATATTTAATGCCAAATAATTCAAGAAGTACTATACGCGCGTAATGCGCGTATAGC
>Ga0129347_1070551_pt1 | contig 8534 bp, 7 predicted proteins | sample CPBNA2_5_FD_105437 | JGI IMG/M metagenome (GOLD analysis project Ga0129347, IMG submission 105437) | Freshwater to marine salinity gradient microbial communities from Chesapeake Bay, USA - CPBay_Sum_20_0.8_RNA2 (Metagenome Metatranscriptome) | ecosystem: Environmental > Aquatic > Marine > Coastal ...
AGAAAAAGTTCTTAAAGTTAGATTTGGAATTTAAAATTTGGGCAGATACCGAAGTGGTTAAACGGGGCAGACTGTAAATCTGTTGGAGTACTCCTACGGAGGTTCGAATCCTTCTCTGCCCACGAATTGGAAAACAAATTATATGCGGAAGTAGCTCAATTGGTAGAGCATCAGCCTTCCAAGCTGAGGGTTGCGGGTTCGAGTCTCGTCTTCCGCTCTAAGCCGCTGGCGTAGCTCAGTGGTAGAGCGCATCCTTGGTAAGGATGAGGTCGGCAGTTCAATTCTGCTCGCCAGCTCATTTACTTACTGGTTTTAGGGACGCTCACATTTACGGGTGTAGCTCAATTGGTAGAGTGGCGGTCTCCAAAACCGTAGGCTGTGGGTTCGAGTCCTACCACCCGTGCAAATTAATTGAGTTAAATATGGCTAATATTAAGAAGTTTATTGAAGAAGTTAGAGTCGAGATGAATAAAGTCACTTGGCCTACTAAACAGCAGTTGAAAGAATCAACAAATGTGGTTATCGGTGTTTCCCTGGTGATAACTGTTATTGTTTTTGTGATGGATCAAGCGGTTAGTAACTTGATCGATTTGCTATTTTAATAAATTCTTTAATAAACAAAATTTTAAGGTAACATGAATACTCCGGATACGGAAAATACAACACTATCGAAATGGTATGCTTTGAGGATATTTACCGGTCAAGAAGCTGCCGTTAAGGATTTAATTATTCGTGAAATGACACGTTTAGGGTTCTTTGATAAGATAGATGAAGTAGTTATCCCGGAGGAGACAGTATTTGAAGTCCGAAATGGCAAAAGAAAGCAAAGAGTAAAGAATTTCTTACCTGGTTATATCTTAGTTAAGTGTGATCTTGACAAAAGATTGCAGGAAGAGATTGAAAGTTTGTCTGGCGTTGTTAATTTCATTGGTAGGAAAAAAGACCCTACTCCACTTCAAAAATCTGAGATCGAAAGAATCTTAGGTAGAGTCGAAGAGCGTAAAGATATTGCAACTGTAGAAACAGCATTTAGTATTGGTGACCCTATTAAAGTAATAGATGGTCCTTTTAATACGTTTACTGGTACAGTGAAAGAAGTCAATAACGAAAAGCAAAAACTCAAAGTAGAAGTTGGAATTTTAGGTCGAAAAACTCCAGTGGAATTGGATTTCACTCAAGTTGAATTGGAAAATCATTAATTAATTAAACGATCTAAAAGATGGCTAAAAAGTTATTGGGAAAATTTAAGTTGCAGCTTAAAGCAGGTCAAGCTACAATGTCCCCTCCTGTTGGTCCTGCCTTTGGTCAAAGAGGTCTTAATGGTGCTGAATTCGTAAAACAATTTAATGCTAAGACTCAAAAAGAAAATGGTATGGTATTACCTGTATTAGTTTCTTTCTTCAGTGATAAATCTTTTGATTTTGAAGTAAAATCTCCTCCGGCTGCTGTATTAATCATAAAAGAATTAGGATTAAAAGGTGGATCTGGTGAACCAAATAAAAAGAAAGTTGGTACTATAACAAGAGCACAGTGTGAGAAAATCGCGGAAATCAAGAAAAATGACTTGACTGCTGGCGATATGGATGCTGCTGTGAGTATGATAAAAGGTACTGCTCGTTCATTAGGTGTTTTATACAGCGAAAATTAAGGAGTGAAAGATGAAAAAAAGAAGTAAAAGATATAACGAAGTCTCTAAATTAATAGATAAAAAAGCTCAGTATTCATTTGCTGAAGGTATTGAATTAGTAAAAAAAGCATCAACTGCTAAGTTTGATGAATCTTTTGAAATTTACATGAAGTTAGGTGTTGATCCTAAGAAAGCTGACCAAATGGTTAGAGGTACTGTATCTTTACCTAATGGAACTGGTAAAGATGTAAGAGTATTGGTATTTGCTAAAGCTCCTAAAGATCAAGAGGCTTTAGATGCTGGTGCTGATTACGCTGGATTAGATGAATACATTGACAAAATGAAATCAGGTTGGGCTGATGTAGATGTAGTTGTTGCTACACCGGATGTAATGGGTGAAGTAGGGAAGTTAGGTAGAATTTTAGGACCAAGAGGTTTGATGCCGAATCCTAAAGTTGGAACTGTAACTTTTGATGTTGCGAAAGCAGTTCAAGAGTTGAAAGCAGGGAAAATTGAGTACAGAGTTGATAAATCAGGAAATATTGCTGGTGCTGTAGGTAAATGTTCTTTCGATGCTGTTAAATTAGCTGAAAATATTAAAGCTTTTTATAATAGTATTGTAGCAGCAAAACCTTCTAGTGCAAAAGGGCAATATATTAAAGCGGTATATTTCGGATCGACTATGGGTCCTTCTGTAAATATCGTAGATGGAACAATTAAATAATTTTTAGACTATTACGCACTTTTAGTCGCACTGCTTCTCCGAATTGGTCGGTGTGTTGACTAAAAGAATTAACAAATTAATAAGTGGAAATATGATCAGTTTAAGCCAAAAAAAGCAAAAAGTCGAAGAATTGGTAGACTTGTTGAAGGATGCAACTGGTGTTTACTTAGTTAATTATACAGGGATGTCTGTTGAGAAAATCAACATGTTCCGTACTACTCTAAGAACAGCTGGAATATCATATAAAGTGGCAAAAAACACTTTGATAAGAAAAGCTTTAGAGCAAGTGGACGGTTTGGAATTTCCTGCAGAGAAATTAAAAGAGGCTTCTGGGTTAGTGATAACAAGCGGTGACCCAACGGCTCCATCTAAAATAATTAAGAAAGCATTTGAAGCAGACGAGAAACCAGTTCTTAAAGCTGCCCTATTAGATGGTCAGTATTTCGATGGCGCAGAACTGAAGAAAATAGTATCTCTACCTTCGAAAGAAGATATGATTGCTGCTATTATGGGAAGTTTGAACGCACCAGCATCTGGTATAGTTGGATCTATAAATGCTGTGATAAGAGATGTTGCGTCATTGATAGAAGAAGTAGCGAAGAAACAAAACGCTGCATAATATTTTTTAAAATTAGTAAACAAAATTATAATTAGGAGTTTAAAATGTCAGATAAAGTAGAAAAACTACTTGAAGAAATCGCAAGTTTAACATTAGTAGAAGCTGCTGAATTAAAATCAGCAATGGAAGAAAAATTTGGTGTATCAGCTGCTGCACCAGTAATGATGGCAGGTGCTGTTGGTGGTGGTGAAGCTGCTCCAGCTGCAGAAGATAAAACTGACTTTGATGTGGAATTAACTGAAGTTCCAGCTGCTGGTAAAATAGCAGTTATCAAAGTAGTAAGAGAAGCAACTGGTTTAGGCTTAAAAGAAGCTAAAGACATAGTAGAAGCTGCTCCAAAAGTTATCAAAGAAGGTGCTTCTAAAGAAGAAGCTGAAGAGCTTAAAAAGAAAATTGAAGAAGCAGGTGCTAAAGTTACTTTGAAGTAATTTAGATTAAAGTATTCCGAGAGGAGACTAAGTTCTCCTCTCAACTTTATCTTAAATTTTTCGTAGTAATTTTGGCTTATATGTTATTAAAAAATTCAAATAAATCTAAAGCAATAAGAGTTAGGATTTTTTGATAAACAAGGGACTTGTTTATCAAAAAGTCCTTTTATTGTTTAAATTTTAAGGAGGCATAATGGACTCCGTTACCAAAAATGGGAATGAAAAAGTGGCAACTACAGAATATAAAGAAAGACTACTAAAATCAGGACAGGGTATAATTAGGTTAAGAGAAAGAATTAATTTCTCGAAAAGAGATTTTTCTGCTCACTATCCTGATTTGTTAAATATTCAAACTGATGCTTATGAGGATTTCTTACAAGAGAAAATCCCACCTCACAAAAGAAAGAATGTTGGTTTACAAGCAGCTTTCAATAATAATTTTCCAATTTTAGATAATTCTGAAGTATTTCAATTAGAATTTTTAGAATATATTATAGAAAGACCAAAATACTCTGAAGCTGAATGTAGAGAAAGAGAATTGTCTTTCTCTAAACCTTTGAAAGCTAAATTGAGATTATCAAGTAAAGCTGAAAAAGATTCAGAAGATTATATTGATGCAGTAGAGCAAGAAGTTTACTTAGGTAATATTCCTGCTATGACTGAAAGAGGTACTTTCATTATTAATGGTGCTGAGAGAGTAATTGTTACTCAGATACATCGTTCGCCAGGTGCGTTTTTTGATGATGCACTTCATCCAAATGGAACTAGAATCTATACAGCGAGAATTATTCCTTTCAGAGGTTCATGGATTGAGTTTATTACAGATATTCATGAAGTATTGTATGCTTACATTGATAGAAAGAAAAAATTCCCTGTTACTACATTTTTAAGAGCATTAGGTTATTCATCAGATGAGGAGATTTTAAATCTTTTTGATTTGGCATCTGATCATAATTCAAAAGAATTTGATGAAACTTACTTAGGAAGAAGAATTGCATCTGATGTTATCGATTTAATGACAGGTGAAATCGTTGCCGTTAGAGATATGGTTATCGATGAAGCGTTTTTAGAGCTTGCTAAGAAAACTGATTTATCTCCAGTGAGATTATTTAATTACACTGATAACACTGAAGAGCCTTTGATTGCAAGATCATTGACTAAAGACGTTACTCGTAACAAAGAAGAAGCTTTAGAGTTAATCTATCGTACTTTAAGATCAAGTGAGCCACCTGACATGGAAACTGCTGAGGGATTACTTGAGAAAATGTTTTTCTCTGATAAGAGATATGACCTTGGTAAAGTTGGTAGATTTAGAATTAATGACAAATTAGGTTTAGATATTCCTGATGATGTTACTTATTTAACTGTAACTGATGTTGTGACTATTATCAAACAATTGATTACTCTTCATAAAAATAAATGGAGTGGAGATGATATCGATCACTTAGGTAATAGAAGAGTTCGTTCGGTTGGTGAGCAGTTGCAAAATCAATTTAATATCGGTCTTGCGAGAATGGCAAGAACTATTAAAGAAAGATTATCAGTTAATGATGGTGAAAATTTAACTCCTTCTGAGTTGGTGAATGCTAGAACAATAAGTTCTGTTGTTAATCAATTCTTCGGAACAAATCAGCTTTCTCAGTTCATGGACCAAACTAACCCACTAGCAGAGTTAACTCATAAGAGAAGAACTTCGGCATTAGGGCCTGGTGGTTTGACAAGAGAAAGAGCAGGTTTCGAGGTACGTGACGTTCACTATACTCACTATGGTAGATTATGTCCGATTGAAACGCCAGAGGGTCCAAACATTGGTTTGATTTCATCTCTTGCGATTCACTCAAAAATTAATGAATTAGGATTCTTACAGTCTCCATATTATGTTTGTAAAGATGGATATGTGACTGATGAGATTGTATTTTTAACTGCAGAAGAAGAAGATGGTAAGATTTTATCTACTGCTTCTACTCCTGTTGATGAGAGTGGAAAAATTATTGGTGAGAAAATTAAAGCTCGTCAATCTGGTGACTTCGTATTAGTAGCTCCAAATGAAATTGAATATATGGATGTATCTACTGACCAGATTACTTCGATAGCTTCTGCTCACATTCCTTTCTTAGAGCATGATGATGCGAACCGTGCATTAATGGGCGCGAACATGCAACGTCAAGCGGTTCCATTATTGAAACCACATGCTCCATTTGTTGGTACTGGTATGGAAGCAAAATCAGCACGTGACTCTAAAACTTTGATTTTAGCAGAAGGTGATGGTGTTGTTGAATATGTATCTTCAGATGAGATTAGAGTTAAATATACTGACAATAGAAATGATAGAGATAAGTTAGTTGACTTCGAATATGAAGATGTTAAAACTTATAAATTATTAAAATTCTTTAGAACAAACCAAGATACTTGTATTAATCAAAGACCATTGGTAAGAGCAGGCGATAAAGTTATTAAAGGGCAACCTTTAAGTGATGGTGCTGCTACTGAGATGGGTGAATTAGCTTTAGGTCAGAATGTTTTAGTTGCATTCATGCCTTGGAGAGGTTATAACTTTGAGGATGCGATAGTTATATCTGAGAAAGTAGTTGCTGAAGATATCTTTACTTCAATTCATATTGAAGAATTTACTTTACAAGTAAGAGATACTAAGAGAGGCGAGGAAGAGTTTACTAGAGAAATTCCGAACGTTTCAGAAGAAGCTACAAAAGACTTAGATGAGTTTGGTATTGTTAGAGTTGGTGCGAAAGTTTACGAAGGTGACATCTTAATTGGTAAGATTACTCCTAAAGGTGAAACTGACCCAACTCCTGAAGAAAAATTATTAAGAGCAATCTTTGGTGATAAAGCTGGAGATGTAAAAGATGTTTCTCTTAAAGCTGGTCCTGGTTTAAAAGGTGTGGTAATCAATACTAAATTGTTTACTAGAAGACTTCTAACTATGGATAAAGAGACTAGAAAAGAAGAGAAGAAACGTCAAGACAAAATTAACAACATGGAAAAAGCTGCTGTTAAGAAGATGGATGATGAAGTAATCAGAAGAATTTCTAAAATACTAGAAGGTCAAAAGGTTATATCATTCAAATTGACTAACAACGTTAATATTTTCAGAAAAGGTTCTAAGATATCAGAACAAGAGGTTAAAGAGAAATATTATGAAGGTTTATTAAAGCCTGAATTATTGGACTTTAACTCTCAAATGATTGAAGATGATCAAGTAGATGATTTACTAAGAGATGTAATTCAAAGTTACTTGAGAGTAAGAAATGATGTTAAATCTGATTTTAGATCTGAAAAAACTAAATTAGCTTCTGGGGATGAATTACAACCTGGTATCTTGCAAATGGCAAAAGTATATGTTGCTAAAAAACGTAAGTTACAAGTGGGTGATAAAATGGCAGGAAGACACGGTAACAAAGGTATCGTATCTAAAATAGTTCCTATTGAGGATATGCCATTCTTACCAGATGGAACTCCTGTAGATATCGTATTGAATCCGTTAGGGGTACCTTCGAGAATGAACTTGGGTCAGTTGTATGAAACTGCCTTAGGTTGGGCTGCAAGTAAAATAGGTGTTCACTTTGCAACTCCAATTTTCAATGGTGCATCTTGGGATCAAGTTAAATATTACTTAGAAAAAGCTGGCTTGCCTGCAGATGGTAAAACAGATTTATATGATGGTAGAACAGGTGAGAAATTTACTGAGAAAGTAACAGTTGGATACATTTATATGTTAAAACTTGCTCACTTAGTAGATGATAAATTACATGCTCGTTCTATAGGACCATATTCACTTATTACTCAACAACCTCTTGGTGGTAAAGCACAATTTGGTGGTCAGAGATTAGGAGAGATGGAGGTATGGGCATTAGAAGCTTATGGTGCGGCACATACATTACAAGAGATGTTGACAGTGAAATCAGATGATGTACAGGGAAGAGCAAAAATGTACGAACACATTGTGAAAGGTGATAATTTACCTGATCCAAATATCCCTGAATCATTTAATGTACTTATTAGAGAACTTCAAGGTTTATGTCTTGATGTTCATATTTCTTAATTAGAAAATAAATTCTTAGGAGATCCAAATGCAATCGATATCGATCCCTAAAAAAGGTTTTAGTAGCATAACAATTAAAATTGCTTCGCCTGATGATATCTTAAATAGATCAAGAGGTGAGGTTACTAAACCAGAGACGATAAATTATAGATCATTCAGACCAGAAAAAGATGGTTTATTCTGTGAGAAGATTTTCGGTCCAATCAGAGACTGGGAATGTGCTTGTGGAAAGTATAAAAGAATCAGATACAAAGGTATTGTTTGTGATAGATGTGGTGTGGAAGTAACTCAAAAATCTGTAAGAAGAGAAAGAATGGGTCACATCATGTTGGCTGTTCCTGTTATTCATATTTGGTTCTTACGTTCTCTACCAAGTAAAATTAGTGGTGTATTAGGTATGCCTACTAAAGATATTGAGAGAATAGTATATTATGAATCTTATGTGGTAGTTCAACCAGGTAAGACAGGTTTACAAGCAAAAGACTTGTTAACTGAAGAGCAATATTTAGATGTGATTGACTCTTTACCAGATGAAGAGCTTGATATGGATGATGATGATCCAAATAAATTCATAGCTTTGATTGGCGGTGAGGGTATTAAAGAATTACTAAAAAGAGTAAATTCTACAAATGAATATTATGAATTAAAAGCTCAGTTGAAAGAAGAAACTTCTCAGATTAAAAAAGCTGAGTTGTTAAAAAGATTAAGAATATTAGATTCATTTAGAAGATCTGAAAGTAGCAGTTTAGAAAATAGACCTGAATGGATGGTGTTGGACGTAGTTCCAATTATCCCACCAGATTTAAGACCTCTAGTTCCATTAGAGGGTGGTAGATTTGCTACGTCTGACTTGAATGACTTATATAGAAGAGTTATAATCAGAAATAATCGTCTAAAGAGATTAATTGATATCAAGGCACCTGAAGTAATCTTAAGAAATGAAAAAAGGATGCTTCAAGAGTCTGTTGATGCATTATTTGATAACTCAAGAAGAGCTGTTAGAGCTGAATCACAACGTGCATTAAAATCATTAGCTGATACTTTAAAAGGTAAGGCTGGTAGATTTAGACAGAACT
>Ga0129347_1183160_pt1 | contig 8482 bp, 7 predicted proteins | sample CPBNA2_5_FD_105437 | JGI IMG/M metagenome (GOLD analysis project Ga0129347, IMG submission 105437) | Freshwater to marine salinity gradient microbial communities from Chesapeake Bay, USA - CPBay_Sum_20_0.8_RNA2 (Metagenome Metatranscriptome) | ecosystem: Environmental > Aquatic > Marine > Coastal ...
AAAAAAATGACTTCCAATGCATCTAGAAACATAACATTCATTTCTTCCTATTGATTTAATAAAACACGATTTAAAAAATTAAATTTTCGTTTTAAAAATAAAAGTGGTAGAGGTTCGACAGGAAGAGTTATACTATGAACTAAACAAAAAACTAATACAAATTCTCGTTCAATAGTAATAAACTATAATTTTAGAACAACTATACCTGCATTCATGTCAACATTTACTTTAACACCATTTTCAAATAAACTTTTAACATTAGCTATGCTTCCGGGAGGAGGAGTTACTTACTTACCAACAACCTACAAAACAAAAATTTTCAATTTTTGAAATTTCTTTATACGAAAAAAAGAATGATGACGAAATAAAGATGAGCTTATAGCTTGTTACGTTGCTTTAATTCCAATGTTCCAAAAAATATCAAATGTTGAAGCAGTACCAGGTTTAGGAATCCAATACATTCGAAGTTCGGGTTCGTTTGGTAAAATAACATCAAAAAATGAAAATACAAATTCAGCAATTTTAAAATTGCCATCCGGTGTACGTAAAATAATATCTACTTTTTCTGTTATTATGCTTGGAAGTGTTTCATTAAAAAATAAAAATTTAATTAAATCCACAAAAAGTGGATATTGGCGTAATAATGGTCGAAAACCAATAGTTAGAGGAGTAGCTATGAATCCTATTGATCATCCACATGGTGGACGTACAAAATCAATCAAATATCCCCGAACTCCATGAGGTAAAACAACCAAATTTAAATAAAATAACTTATTTATAAATGAATATGTTTAACAAAATAACAAAATCTAACAAACCTTATTACACTTCACCAACAATTTTAAGAAAATTGTTTTTGATATTTGATAATGAAATACATTTATCAACTGAAAAATTAGTTATAGATAGACGATCAATTATACCGAAAACGTTTACAAAATTTAAAGTTAAAATATATTCTGGAAAATCGTATCATAAACGTGAAATTAATCGATGAATGATAGGTTTTAAATTTGGAGAATTTTCATGAACTCGTAAAATGGCTTTATATAAAGCAAAACAACTCCGAAAAAAACTTAAAAAACTTAATAAATCAAAAAAATAAACAAATATGAAATTTGAGCAAGTTTTACAAATATATTGAGCAAAAGGTTTACTTTATAACGGTAAACTTCAATACTGAGATGTACCGTTTAAATCATTTTTTTATGATATAGGTGGTTTTTCGAGACCTTTAAGAATATTAATGATAAAACGTTTTGAACTTACAACTTATCGCGAACGTAATGAATATTCATTTAATAAAAGTCCAGAAACCTTAAAACGTGCATTGAATATATTCTTTAGTCAATTTAGTAGTGTTAATAATAATGTTAGTGAATTACATAAATCACATTTACTAAAATTATTTCTTATAAAAACTTCAAGAGGACGTTGTCACGCTTTAGGAAAACCATCTAGAGGACAACGTACTTGATCAAATGCATGAACAGCTTATAATTATAATAAAATCACCCGTGCATTTATATCTGAATATAAAAAAAAACAAGACGCCGAAAAAAAAGAAGTTAAAATCAATTACAAACTTATTCAAAAAAAACTTTCTCGCGTAGCTAAACAAAAAGCAGTTGGATGAACAAAACGAAAATACAATTTTTGATACTAAAATAAAATGTTATTCTAAGTGCCTTCTCGATTACCAATTTTTAATACTTTACTGTTAACTAATATATTAACTAACAAACCTATTTTTTTTTTAACTTTACAAAAATACATAAAAATTGATACACCACTTTTTTTAAACTCAAAACATTTAAGAATTAGTATGTTATATTTATCATGAATTAATAACAATCTTAATAATGTATTATACCAACCAAGTTCACCTTTAGTTGCTTCTCAAATATTAAAATATTCTTATAAAAATTTATTAAAACCACGTAAACAATTTAAAACACTATTTAAACACCGGAAACTGCTTACAATAAACCCAAATCTACACTTTTATACAATACTATTCGATTTAACTACTTTACGAACTAATAAACATTTATTTCTTGGAACAAGAAACTCTTATAGTAAACATTCTATTTTTAAAATACCTAATTTGGTAAAAGATTCTATATTTCGAAAATTACGATTTTTAAAAAAACGAATAAGACACTTTAACAAGCATAGATTTATCGAACGAACAAATTTAAGAAAAAATAAAATTTTTCTAAAAAAAATCACCTCATCATACTTGATATTATTAAATAAAAAAAATACAAGATTAATAATTCGAAAACAACCAATGTATTTTTTAAAAAAACAACTTAGATCTCAAAAAATTTGAAAAAGAGTTAAAAAACACTCCAGTTATACACCTTTTTGACGACCTAATGTAGATCAAAAATTCCACACAAGAAGACCTTTAAATCATTTTACATATAAATCATCAAAACCTAGAAGAGCTAAAAATTTTAAATGACGAACTTTTAATCGAACTAAAAATTTTACTCGATTCAATCGATTTGTATTAACTAGATCAAATGTTTCACCAATACGTACACCATTCAACACTTTAGCTCAAAAAAGTTATAAAATACGAATTAGAGTACGTCAAAAACCAACATCAAAATTAAAATTTTATTACACTAAAAAACAACCTATTTTCAAAACAAATAAATTAAAACGTAAATCTATATTATCCATAACTTTTCGAAAACAAAATAAACCTCATAAAACAATTTTACCATTTTGACGTAAACGTAAACAAAAAAAAAAACTAAGACGATTTCAATTAAAAAAACATGCAACTACTTTTAAATATCATTATAAACAAAAACGCAGATTTATTATTCGAAGATGAAAACGTCTAAAAAGGATATTAAAAAGACGTTCTAAACGTTTTATCAGAGTTAATAGACGAAACAATCGAGTTAGAATAAAGAATTTTAAAATTGATACAAGAAACGTATATGTAAAAAAAAGAAAATACACATGAAAATTAAAAAAAATTATTCGTAAAAAAAAAGTATTCAAACGTTTTTATAAATTTTTTTTTTCTAATATTTTTCACAAACGTTTAAGATATAAACGTGCATTCCGATATATTAGATGAAAATGAACAAAAACTAACAGAAAACGATTTCTAAAACGACGTCTTCGAAAATTTCTAAAACGACGTTTTTTCAAAAAACGTTTAAAGCGTCGAAATAGATTTAAAAGATTACGCGCTAGATTTAAACGTAGATATGTTTTAAATACAAAATTTCAAAACTCTTTAATCTTTTCCTCAGCACCATATAATCTCAATTTTCATAAATTACAAAAAGTGTATAACACAAACGGTACAAAATTTTTATCCAAAAAACATTTTTATAAAACACTTCAAAACAAATTTATCGCTAAAATCAAAATTTTGAACAAACTACTCAAATTTACAGATATTGGATTAAAAAAATCTTTACTAATTAAAAATAACACATTAATAAAAAACTACCTTATTTTAACAGGAAAAATATTTTTATCTTTACCTATTAATGTAAAAGTTAAAGACTTCTTATCACCATTTTATGGTTATTTAACTCGAATTTCTAATAATGAAATAATTATAAATAAATCAAATTATTCATTTTTAAAACAACTTCCAATATTTAAAAATTTGAAAATTAAATTTCTACAACCTATTAAAATAATTAAAAATTTAGATCAAAATTACAATGATTTTGAAATCAGACCATACGCTCACCACTTTTTTAATCTATCACCTTTAGCATTTTTTTATACCATAAAACAACGACGTGATTGACAAAATTTAAAAGAAAACTTTTTTAAAAATAAACTTTGACTTTTTTTTAAAAGTCATTTTGATTTTATGGATGCAAACGAAATGAAAAAACAATTTTTTCGAAATGTGATGTCTAAAAAAAAATCTCGAATAGCGATAAGGTTTTGAAAATTCAATCCTTATAAAATACATTATTCAAGAAATCTAAAATATAACGGTAATCAATCTTTTTTTTTCACTAATAATCCTTCATCGACTGGTACACGATTTTCTTCCGAATTAAATCACCGTTTAAGACCAACTCTAAATTATAAAACATTTTACACATACCGTCCTGTAAATTATCGCGTACGAAGAATTCGATATAAACCAGGATATTCTACACAATGACGACGTCATAGACGTAAAGTACTCGTCTATTTACGAAAATTTTATCGTTTTCAACATAGATTAACATTATATTTACAAAGACTTTATTTCGAAAACATGACAATTTCACCTACTCCAGTTAAATCCCCTACTAATTTAACTTTAGGACGTCTCTTACTTATAACAAAATTTTCGTACGACATTTATTTATCAAACGAATTAATTAAACATGATTTAATTTTTCTTAACGGTTTTAAGGTTGTAAATCCACTGTTAAAAGTATTTCAAGGAGATATAATACAATTTATTATAAATTTTAAATTTTATTTAACGTTTCGTTGATTAAAAATATGATCAGCTCGTAAATTAACAAAAATAAAAAGATATTTTTATAAAAAAACTATTGTTAAACAAAAAGCTTTTTTATTACTATTTCACAAACGTAAAACACAACTTCCTACATGAATATTTGATTTAGAATACGCATTTACAGGTATACCACATTTTGTCGAAATGGATTACTTTACATTATCCGTTTTTATTATTGAAAATCCTAACTTTCATTGAACACAATGAAAATTTCTTAATCGAGATAGTAGAAAACGAATTTTTAGTTCATATAATTGAAAATATATAAATTAATTATATTTTCAATAATTCTTGAATTTCATGAAAATTTTTTTAAACAATGTTTTTTTTTAAAAAAAGTAATATTTTTGAAATCAAATGTCTTTAATTTTTGACAACCATCAACTCTTACCAATTCTTTATCCGAACGGCGAATAAAAAGTTTTATACTAAATTTTGGTCCTCAACATCCAGCTGCTCATGGGGTTTTACGTTTAGTTGTACAACTAAACGGAGAACTAGTCGAACGAGCAGATCCACACGTTGGTTTTTTGCATCGAGGAACAGAAAAATTAATTGAATATCGAACGTATTTAAAATCACTTCCTTATTTTGATCGTTTAGATTATGTATCTATGATGACTCAAGAACACGCTTTTTGTATAGCTATTGAATCTTTATCTAATTCAGTCTCTCACACTGCTTTATATGTACAAATTCGAGTTCTATTCGATGAACTTACTAGAATCCTTAATCACCTTTTAGCACTCTCAACTCATTCACTAGATGTCGGTAATATGGCACCTGTGTTTTGATCTTTTGAAGAAAGAGAACGTTTAATGGAATTTTACGAACGTGTTTCAGGAGCTCGTATGCATGCAGCTTTTTATAGACCTAATGATGTAGATTGAACGGGTCTTAATTATCAATTTTTTTTAGATGTAGCTCTTTTTACTAGAGACTGTTTTAAAACATTAACTGAAATTTACACAGTTTTAACAACTAACAGAATTTGAAAATCTAGATTAGTAAATATCGGAAGTTTAAATATGTCCGATGTCGTTTCTTATGGAGCAACAGGTGTTTTAGCTCGAAGTGTTGGTGTAAAAAAAGATTTAAGATTTCTTAAATCAGAAACATATTCACATTATTGATTTTTATCAATGCAAGGTTATTTAGGTAAACGAGGAGATAGTTATGATCGTTTTTTAATACGATTACGTGAAATGTACGAAAGCTTAAATATAGTTTATCAACTACTATCTAATTTAACTAATACATCTGACAAAACAAATTTTTCTCATAATTCAATACTAAATCAATCTAATTTTTTTTCTACTTTTTTACATCTTCAACAAAATAAATACCGTAAACTCAATCATAATACTAAATACACTTCAATGGAAAGTTTAATTAAACATTTTAAACATTACAGTGAAGGAATTAAAGTTCCTAAAGGATTTGTTTATAAAGCAGTAGAAGCCCCTAAAGGTGAATTTGGTGTATCACTTATTTCAGACGGTACTTCAAAACCTTATCGTTGTAAAATAAGAACTCCCGCTTATCACCATATGCAACTTATGTCACGCATGGTCCAAGGTCACTATTTTGCTGATATTGTCACGGTTTTAGGTTCTCTAGATATTGTTTTTGGAGATGTTGATCGTTAAATTCAAATGATGTCACGTCAAAATCAATGAATTTTATTAGATAAATTCCGACGAAAACAATCGATTAAAGTCGAATTAAAACGTCATTTATTGAAAAGTATAATTAAATCTAATTATACACCTTTAGTATTAAGGTATAATGCTCAATTTCTTATTTCAAATTTACCTCAATTCACATCCTCCGTAAAACGAAGAAACCGTTGTGTTTATTCAGGTAGAGTGTGAATGGTAGTTCGGAAAGCCCAAATGGGCCGTTTTATATTTCGTTTTCGAAGTTATAAATCAGATCTTCCGGGTGTCAGACGATCAAATTGATAATATATTACTTATTTTTGATTTATTATGAGTTTGTATTCTATTATATGTTCTAATATTACATATTTACAAATGTTAATCGATGTTTTATTATATCCTATTGTTTTTAAATTATTACTTTCGAATTTACCTATTACATTTATTTTTGAATTTATTGATATTTTAGGATTTTTATTTATATTTTTAATATTGAATAATTTACTTTTAATTTTACGTAATTTGATATTTTCTGTTTATATCAAACATTATTTTAATCAAACATTTTCACAAGCTATATTATCAATATTATTTTCATTCGAAAAATTTAATACAGAATTAACTAAAATTTTAATTAAATACTGATTCAACATAAAACGTTTTTTTTCAAAGTAATATCTAAAAAAAATGATTGAACTAATTATTACATTACATAATATGTTTCACGATCAAATTTTCAATACATCTATCGATCATTTAATTAATTACAAACCTCATTTTAAATCCATTTACAATTTTAATTTACGTTCAAATGACGATCAATCTATCTCAATTCAAAAAACATTAGACCTTACAAACGTAAAACCTATTTATGGAAAAAATATCCATGATTTCCTCATTTTTCGATTTGATAGATTTTCAATCATAAATGAAAACTATAAACCCATTGGACCCATTGATTTAAAACTTAAACCTTTTAAATATCAACCTGTCATAGACCACGAAACACTTGATTTAACAAGTAAGTGATTACACACGCTTGAGAATTACATAACTATTACATATCAAATAAAAAACCCAATTAATTATTCAAAAATAAAATTTCCATTTTTTAAACATGTGGACCTACTACACTGACTAGAAACGTGAGAAACTTTTACATATTCGATTAGTAAATTAGACATTAATTCGTCAACAACAATTTTTACTTTTAAATTATCATTATGTATTTTAATTTTAATATTAATAAGAGGAGGTGTTCCAAGATATAGATATGACTATTTAACTAAAATAGGTTGAATCAGATTCTTAGCATGAACATTAACTGTATTTCTAATTACACTATTACTAATTTTAATATTTTAATTAAAATATTACTATCAAAAATAAAACATTTTTTAAAAATCCTTATATTAGTAATTTAATTACACTTACTAAAAATACGTTATTATAAATGATGAATTTAAATTATTTTTTTTTATGAAATCTTTTAAAAAAATTTTTAAAAATGATAAAATTTTTTATTGAGTTAAATGTAACAATTTTTATAATAACAAGTATAATACTTATTCTTGGACTTGATGAATTTTCAATTAACTGACCTCTTTGTGTACGATACATATTTCAAATTATAATGCAATATTTACAACAAATGGATTGAAATATTGATTATTTGAAAAATTCGACAGAAACTTTTTTACGTATATGATACACATATCTTAATTTGTACTATCATTTTGAACCATACACGAATCCAATAACTAAATTAATTGCTGATAACGTTAGAGAGCTTTTTCGATCTCGACTTGAATTTGACGAACATTTTTCAAGAACAATTATTTATACTCTCACTATATTAGCAGTGACAATTATAATAAGTTATTGAGCAGAATCTTTTTCAATTTGTTTCAAAATCGCTGATAAATCAAGTAAAATATTTACCCCTAATGTAACAATAATTTGTTATATTTATGTTGTTATTATTTTAGTCGTTGATTTATCATTACTTATACATAAACCATAATTTTGTTGAATAGTTTAAATAACATTTTTTATAAATTTTAATGGTGAATATAGCTCAATTGGTAGAGCGCTGGGTTGTGGTTCCAGATGTTGTAGGTTCAACTCCTGCTATTCACCCTACTTATAAATTTTTTAATCAATTATTTATTTTGTTTGTAAGATGATATGAATTTCTTGTTGAAACAGTAACTAAATACATAACACCGCTTTGTAAAATTTTTAAACAATTATTTACAAATAAATTTATTACCACTACTCTTAAAATAAATAATTTACAATATTCCGAGTC
>Ga0129347_1060772_pt1 | contig 8419 bp, 6 predicted proteins | sample CPBNA2_5_FD_105437 | JGI IMG/M metagenome (GOLD analysis project Ga0129347, IMG submission 105437) | Freshwater to marine salinity gradient microbial communities from Chesapeake Bay, USA - CPBay_Sum_20_0.8_RNA2 (Metagenome Metatranscriptome) | ecosystem: Environmental > Aquatic > Marine > Coastal ...
CTTTTATATAGATACCTAAAACTTGCCTGTGTAGCTCAGTTGGCCAGAGCAGCTGATTTGTAATCAGCTGGTCGGGGGTTCGAATCCCTCCACCGGCTCCGTTCTTTTATGCGCAAATGGGGAGATACTCAAGCGGTCAACGAGGACAGACTGTAAATCTGTTGCCATTCGGCTTCGTAGGTTCGAATCCTGCTCTCCCCACTATTTCACTTCGGGTGTTGTAAATTAGTTGGAAACAACTACCTTTGCACCCCGTTGCGAGGTAAAAAGCGGGAGTAGCTCAGCTGGCTAGAGCATTAGCCTTCCAAGCTAAGGGTCGCGGGTTCGAATCCCGTCTCCCGCTCAAGTCCCTCGGGACATTTGTTCTTTATGAAAGCCGATGTAGCTCAGCTGGTAGAGCACTTCCATGGTAAGGAAGGGGTCAGGGGTTCAAGTCCCCTCATTGGCTCTGACAATTGAATCATTGCACAACCGGTTCTAAATCTCTAAATATGGCAAAGGAGAACTTCCAGCGGACAAAACCGCACCTTAACATTGGTACCATCGGTCACGTAGACCACGGTAAAACTACCTTAACAGCTGCAATTACCGCAGTGTTAGCAGCTGACGGTCATTCTCAGGCGAGGTCTTTCGACTCGATCGACAACGCTCCTGAAGAAAAAGAACGTGGTATCACCATCAACACTTCTCACGTAGAATACGAAACTGCGAGTCGTCACTACGCACACGTGGACTGTCCAGGTCACGCCGACTATGTAAAAAACATGGTTACCGGTGCGGCTCAAATGGACGGTGCTATTTTGGTAGTGGCCGCTACGGATGGTCCTATGCCACAAACACGTGAGCACATCCTTTTGGCGCGTCAGGTAGGCGTTCCTCGCATTGTCGTATTCATGAACAAAGTGGATATGGTAGACGACCCTGAATTGCTAGAGCTTGTAGAAATGGAGATCCGTGATCTTCTTTCTTTCTACGAATTCGACGGCGACAACACTCCGGTAATCCAAGGTTCTGCTTTGGGTGGACTCAACGGAGAAGAAAAATGGGTACAAACCATCCGCGACCTTATGGCCTCTGTGGATGAGTACATCCCTGTTCCTCCACGTGATGTTGAGAAGAATTTCTTGATGCCTATCGAGGACGTATTCTCTATCACCGGACGTGGTACTGTTGCCACCGGCCGTATTGAAACTGGTGTAATCCTTTCCGGCGAGGAAGTGGAAATCATCGGTATGCAAGAAGAGAAAATGAAGACCGTGGTAACGGGTGTAGAAATGTTCCGTAAAATTCTTGACCGTGGCGAAGCCGGCGATAACGTTGGTTTGTTGCTCCGTGGCATTGACAAGAAGGACATTCGTCGGGGTATGGTAATTGCCAAGCCCGGTTCCATCACTCCTCATACCGAATTTAAAGCGGAGATTTACGTGCTGAAGAAAGAAGAGGGTGGACGTCACACTCCTTTCCACAACCGTTACCGTCCTCAGTTCTACCTGCGTACGACAGACGTTACCGGCGAAATCACTCTTCCCGAAGGACGTGAGATGGTAATGCCCGGAGACAACGTAACCATTTCAGTAAAATTGATTGTACCGGTTGCGATGGACAAAGGTTTACGTTTTGCTATCCGTGAGGGTGGACGTACGGTAGGTGCCGGCCAGGTTATCGAAATCATCAAGTAATATTGATCGACCTGATATGCGGTTGGTGCCTTCCTGGGTATTCAGGAAGCGCCAGCCGCTTTTTTACGGGTGTAGTTCAAGGGTAGAATAACGGTCTCCAAAACCGTTGATCTTGGTTCGAATCCAGGCACCCGTGCAAAACAAAGAATAAGGTGAAACTGAAAGCCTACATACAAGAAAGTTACGAGGAGCTGGTCAATAAGGTCTCATGGCCTACCTGGCCGGAACTTCAAAGCAGTTCCATTGTGGTTCTCGTGGCCTCTCTTTTGATTGCCCTTGCAGTTTTCGCAATGGACTCTGTATTTAGCAGAGTAATGAAATTGGTGTATGACTTGCTGTTTGGCAGCTAAATATCAAAGAAGCAGATGTCCGAGTCTATAAAAAAATGGTATGTGGTGCGGGTCATCAGTGGGCAGGAGAAAAAAATCAAGGCCTACATCGAAATGGAGGTCCGTCGTGCAGGGATTGAGGCTTATTTGAGTCAGATTTTAATTCCAACGGAAAAGATTTACCAAATACGGAAGGGTAAGAAGGTGAGCAAGGAACAAAGCCTTTATCCCGGATATATCTTTATCGAAGCCGCCTTAATTGGAGAGCTGCCTCATACCATTAACAACGTACCTGGGGTAATCAACTTTTTAGGTGAAAAGGGTGGAAGCCCGCAGCCCTTAAGCGCTTCCGAAGTAAACCGCATGTTAGGTAAGGTAGATGAGCTTGCCGAAAGTGAGGAGGAATTGAATATTCCGTTTATGGTAGGTGAGTCGGTGAAGGTTATCGATGGGCCTTTCAATAATTTTTCCGGAATTATTGAGCATATCAATGAAGAAAAGAAAAAGCTCAAGGTTTCGGTTAAGATTTTTGGACGAAAAACGCCATTGGAGCTGAGCTACATGCAAGTCGAAAAAGAAAGTTAACGGACAAAACGTATATTAAATCGTCATGGCAAAGGAAGTAAGTGGTTTTATAAAACTACAGGTTAAAGGAGGGCAAGCAAACCCTTCTCCCCCAATTGGTCCCGCGTTGGGTGCTAAGGGAGTCAATATTATGGACTTCTGTAAGCAATTTAATGCTCGGACGCAAGATCAAATGGGTAAAGTGCTGCCGGTTGTTATTACCGTGTATGCCGATAAGTCGTTTGAATTTATCATTAAGAGCCCACCAGTGCCCGTTTTGCTAATCGATGCAAGCAAGGTAAAAGGTGGTTCTCCTGAACCCAACCGTAAAAAGGTAGGATCTGTAAATTGGGATCAGGTGCGAGAAATCGCCGAAATTAAAATGAAGGACTTGAACTGTTTCGAGGTAAACAGCGCCATGCGCATGGTAGCCGGAACAGCTCGTTCTATGGGTATAACCGTTGAGGGAGATTTTCCCGCGAATTAATTAGAGCAATGGCAAGGTTAACAAAAAAAATGAAAGCAGCCCTTGGTAAGGTAGAAACCGACAGGGAATACAGCCTCAGTGAGGCAGCTGCGCTTGTTAAAGATCTTTCAATTACCAAGTTTGACGCTAGTGTGGACATCGCTGTTCGCCTTGGTGTTGATCCCCGCAAAGCGGACCAAATGGTTCGTGGTTCTGTGAAGCTTCCTCATGGAATTGGTAAAAGCGTGCGTGTGTTGGTGCTTTGCACTCCGGATAAGGAGGAAGAAGCTAAGGCCGCCGGCGCTGACATGGTAGGGCTTGATGAATACATCGAGAAAATCAAAAATGGTTGGACCGATGTAGACGTTATTGTTACGATGCCCGCCGTTATGGGAAAAATTGGTGCTTTAGGACGTATATTAGGCCCCCGTGGCCTAATGCCTAACCCCAAAACCGGAACGGTAACCATGGAGGTTGGTAAGGCTGTCGAAGATGTGAAAGCCGGTAAAATTGACTTTAAGGTCGATAAGTATGGTATCGTGCATACGACCATAGGCCGGACCTCATTTGAGGCAGAAAAGTTGCAGGAAAATGCCCGCGAGTTCCTGCAAACCATTGCCAAACTCAAGCCTTCTTCCGCTAAAGGTACTTATGTTCAGAGCATTTTTATGTCTCCAACCATGGGTCCCGGTGTGCGTGTTGAGGCTAAATCTGTCGTAGGTTAATTAAAATCCGTAAAGCTGATGACCCGATCAGAAAAAAGTCAGGCCATTGAAGCAATTCTCGAAACGCTTGCCAGCAATGACGTTTTTTATTTGGCAGATACCTCCGGGATGTCTGCTGAAAAAACGACCAAATTGCGCCGTGCTTGCTTTGAGAAGGGTATAAAACTTAACGTGGTTAAGAATACCCTCTTGCGCCAAGCCATGGAGCGTTCCGAAAAGGATTTTTCTCCACTGTTTGAATCGCTCAAAGGTACTACCGCACTTATGGTAGCCGAAACCGGCATCGTACCTGGAAAGCTGTTAAAGCAGTTTGGGAAAGAAATGGGCAAGCCTACCTTAAAAGCGGCTTACATTGATGCTGCCACCTTTGTTGGTGAAGAGCACTTGGAAGCCCTGGCTTCGCTCAAATCCCGTGAAGAATTGCTCGGCGATGTTATTGGATTGCTGCAATCTCCTGCCAAGAACGTTATTGGCGCTCTTCAAGGAGGCGGCGGTCAAAAAATTGCCGGCTTGGTCAAAGCGCTCGAAGAACGCGCTGCTTAAATCTTCATTTTAAATTTTCACCGAATCCACATCTTTAAACAATTATCATCATGGCAGAAGTAAAGGAATTGGCCGAACAATTGGTCAACCTCACCGTGAAGGAAGTCAATGAATTGGCTACCATCTTAAAGGAAGAGTATGGCATTGAGCCTGCTGCTGCTGCAGTTGCTGTTGCCGGCCCCGGTGCCGGTGGTGGCGAAGCTGCAGAAGAAAAAAACATCTTTTGATGTTATCCTTAACAGCCCAGGTGGTTCCAAACTTAACGTGGTTAAAGCCGTTAAGGAACTTACAGGTCTTGGCCTCAAAGAAGCTAAAGAACTTGTTGACGGAGCGCCTAAGCCCATTAAGGAAGGTATTTCCAAAGAGGAAGCTGAAGCTATTAAAACTCAGCTGGAAGAAGCCGGTGCTGAAGTTGAGCTTAAGTAAGTTCTGCTCCACACCAAACGGAATCCGACAGACCCGAGCCCCATATGCTATATGGGGTAGGGTCTTATCCTGTTTATTCAGGTTCTCTTTTTATTTGTCTTTTCCTTAATTTCGTCCTATCTTATGGCGGTGGCTTCAAAATCTTCTACCCAACAATCGAATTTGCCTCAAAGGCATAATTTCGCTTCCATTCAAAATCAGGTAGATTATCCTGATTTTCTGGAAATCCAATTAAAATCTTTTAGGGACTTTTTCCAATTGGAAACTACTCCTGAAAACCGCATAAACGAAGGTTTATACGCGGTTTTTAGCGAAAACTTCCCAATTACGGATGCCCGTAATCAATTCGTGCTGGAATTCCTCGATTATTATATCGATCCCCCACGCTACACCCTCGACGAGTGCATCGAAAGGGGCTTGACTTATGCCCTTCCGCTGAAAGCCAAACTTAGACTGTATTGTACAGACCCTGAGCACGAAGACTTTGAAACTATTGTCCAAGACGTATATCTGGGCACTATTCCATATATGACTCCCAAAGGCACTTTCGTTATCAATGGTGCAGAACGGGTTATCGTTTCTCAATTGCACCGCTCGCCAGGTGTTTTCTTTGGGCAAAGCCGCCACGCCAACGGAACCAAACTTTATTCGGCCCGTATTATTCCTTTTAAAGGTAGCTGGATTGAGTTTGCAACCGACATTAATAATGTGATGTATGCTTACATCGACCGGAAAAAGAAGCTACCCGTAACTACCCTGTTTAGGGCCATTGGTTTTGAATCCGATAAAGATGTACTCGGTATTTTTGATTTGGCCGATGAGGTTAAAGTCAATAAAACCAATTTGAAAAAGTGCGTGGGCCGGAAATTAGCAGCTCGTGTGCTTAAAACCTGGATCGAAGATTTTGTAGACGAAGATACAGGTGAGGTGGTTTCGATTGAACGTAACGAGGTCATCCTTGACCGTGAAACCATTATCGAAGCCGAACATGTAGAGGAAATTCTTAATTCCGGAACAAAATCCATTATTCTTCATAAAGAAGACGGCAGTTCGGCCGACTTTAGCATCATCTACAATACGCTTCAAAAGGATACTACAAACTCCGAAATTGAAGCCGTAGAGCATGTGTACCGTGTGCTTAGAAATGCCGATCCCCCGGACGAAGAAACCGCACGTGGTGTTTTGGATAAGCTATTTTTCTCCGATAAACGCTACGATTTAGGGGAAGTAGGACGCTACCGAATCAACAGAAAACTTGGTTTGGATATTGGTTCTGAAACTCGAGTGCTTACCAAAGAAGACATCATTGCTATTGTTAAGCACCTTATTCAGTTAATCAATTCTAAGGCCAACGTAGACGATATTGACCACTTGTCAAACCGTCGTGTCCGCACCGTAGGTGAACAACTATACAATCAGTTTGGGGTTGGTTTGGCGCGTATGGCCAGAACCATCCGTGAGCGTATGAATGTGCGCGACAACGAGGTGTTTACTCCCATCGATTTGATCAACGCCAAGACTTTGTCTTCGGTTATTAATTCATTCTTTGGAACCAACCAGCTGAGTCAGTTCATGGATCAAACGAACCCTTTGGCTGAGGTTACGCACAAGCGTCGCCTTTCTGCTCTAGGACCCGGTGGATTATCCAGAGAACGGGCAGGTTTTGAGGTTCGTGACGTGCATTATACCCACTACGGTCGTTTGTGTACGATTGAAACCCCGGAGGGGCCGAACATTGGACTTATTTCTTCGCTTTGTGTGTACGCAAGAATCAATAAACTCGGTTTTATTGAAACTCCTTACCGCAAAGTAAATGACGGCCAAGTACAGTTGAGCGATGACGTGGTATATCTTTCTGCAGAAGAGGAAGAAGCCAATATTATTGCTCAAGCGAATGCCATCTTAGACGAGAAAGGAAAGTTTCAAAGCCAGCGCATCAAAGCACGTTTTGAAGGAGACTTCCCGCTTTCTGAGCCTCATGAGGTTAAATTGATGGACGTAGCCCCCAATCAGATTGCATCTATTGCTGCATCCTTGATTCCTTTCCTTGAACACGACGATGCAAACCGTGCACTCATGGGATCAAACATGATGCGGCAAGCGGTTCCTTTACTTCAGCCCGATGCTCCCATCGTGGGGACCGGACTTGAAGAACGGGTAGCACGTGATTCCCGACTCCTGCTTAATGCAGAATACGACGGGGTCGTAGAATATGTAGATGCAGAGAAAATTAGCATCAGGTACGAACGAACCGACGAAGAAAAGTTAGTAAGTTTCGACGATGATGTTAAGACCTACAAGCTCATTAAGTTCCGTAAAACCAACCAAAATACCACCATCAACTTAAAGCCCATCGTGAAAAAAGGGCAGAGAGTGAGTCGTGGGCAAGTGTTGTGTGAAGGTTTCGGTACCGAGAAGGGAGAATTAGCCCTTGGGCGTAACCTGCTTGTGGCGTTTATGCCATGGAAAGGCTACAACTTTGAGGATGCCATTGTGATTTCGGAAAAAATAGTCCGGGACGATACCTTCACTTCCCTCCATATTGATGAGTTCATTATGGAGGTTAGGGATACCAAAATGGGGCAAGAAGAGCTTACCGCGGATATTCCAAACGTTTCCGAAGAAGCTACACGCGATTTGGACGAAAATGGTCTTATTCGTATCGGTGCCGAAGTGGTTCCCGGCGATATCCTTATCGGTAAAATCACTCCTAAAGGAGAGTCCGACCCTACCCCCGAAGAAAAACTCCTACGCGCTATTTTTGGTGATAAAGCAGGGGATGTTAAGGACGCTTCTATGAAGGCTCCGCCGTCGCTTTATGGAGTGGTTATTGATAAGAAGCTGTTCTCTAAGTCCATGAAGGACCGAAGAACCAAAGCCGAGGATAAGAAGGAACTTGAAATCCTTGACAAAGAATACGAAAAGGAATTCCTTGAACTTAAAGACAAGCTGATTACGCGTTTGCTTAGCTTATTGGAAGGCAAGACTTCTCAAGGGGTATTCAATAACCTCCGTGAGGAAGTAGTTAAAAAAGGCAGCAAGTTTACCCGTAAGGCACTCACACAAATTGATTATATCCATATTAATCCGGAAAATTGGATTAAAGACGATGAAATCAATGCTAAGGTTAAGTTGCTTATCCACAATTACTCCATTAAGCACAACGACTTGCTCGGCGTACACAAGCGTAAGAAATACAACATTACGGTTGGAGATGAACTCCCATCCGGTATTGTTCAACTTGCCAAAGTGTATATTGCTAAAAAACGTAAGCTTAAGGTAGGGGATAAACTTGCCGGACGCCACGGAAATAAAGGTATTGTTGCACGGATTGTACGTCCTGAAGACATGCCTTTCCTTGAGGATGGCACACCGGTAGATATCGTGTTGAATCCTCTTGGGGTACCTTCACGGATGAACCTGGGCCAGATTTATGAAACCATCCTAGCTTGGGCCGGTCGTAAATTGGATAAGAAATATGCTACTCCAATTTTTGACGGGGCCTCTATCGATGACATTCAAAACGAGGTAGAGAAAGCCGGATTGCCACGGTTAGGTAAGTCTTACCTATACGACGGCGGAACCGGAGAGCGTTTCCACCAGCCGGCAACAGTGGGTATCATCTACATGCTCAAGCTAAGCCACATGGTGGACGATAAAATGCATGCAAGATCTATTGGACCATAC
>Ga0129347_1015460_pt1 | contig 8300 bp, 1 predicted proteins | sample CPBNA2_5_FD_105437 | JGI IMG/M metagenome (GOLD analysis project Ga0129347, IMG submission 105437) | Freshwater to marine salinity gradient microbial communities from Chesapeake Bay, USA - CPBay_Sum_20_0.8_RNA2 (Metagenome Metatranscriptome) | ecosystem: Environmental > Aquatic > Marine > Coastal ...
CTCGCGTTGAGTAGGTCTGCAAAAAATTTTAAACCTACTCAAAGGTAGTGTGTTTAAATACACTACTGAGCTACGCTAACTAGAACTTGTGACTACAAAAAACCCTGGCTATGCCAGGTAAAAATTTCATCACATGAAATAGATACGGCATAGCTCAGGGACAATTGTCCCCCATCTCAGCCACCGAGATGTGGATTTTGTTTTTCCTGCTGGAGAATCTTATAACTCCACATTTTCTGTAACGGGGTGTCTGTCCCCAAAACTCCTGCTTAAACAGCAGGAGGTTCTGATAACTGTGGCACTCGCCAAGCCACGGGAGCTCCAGTGAAGAATCCAAGATTGAAATCTTCACCAACGGAGCAATAACAATGAATCAATGGTGAATCTTCTAATGTTGATTCCCATATCGTCGATAACTGATGAAACTGATTAAATGCAGTATTCGACGTCTTATTCGCTGCTTTACCCGGATAAAAACGTACGTTAGAATAAAATGGCATTTCTGCCTCTAACACCGGATTTTGACGTGTAGTTGTTGCGACGGCACCATCCCAAGTATGCGGTAATCGGACTGCCGCTTGGCGAATTCGTTCAGGTGCACTACTATTACTATTAATAAAAGAGAGAGTTTCACTTTGTGCATAAACAGCGTCTCGATCTGCAACACGTTTTAGTTGCATAAGAGACGTATCACTAGTGGAACCTCCTGTTCGCAGATATTTCCATCTTAATCCACCACGAACGCATGTAAATGCGGGAGTTACATAATTAAGAAGTGTCATTTTGCAAAAATTATATGGTACTGGGACTCCAGATTCATCTGTTAAATGAACAGCACCAGGAGCATAACCACGATAATATGGAAAATTATTATTTATCAATGAAAAAATAATTTTACTATTGACCGATGGTGAAACTGCTGAGTGCCAATTATATCTTTTAAGACATTGTCGAAAAGATGTTACTGGGTCTCCATAATACACACATATTGTATGATCCTGATCGCTCAAAGGTACTGCTAATGTCTCAGATGCTTCCATTTTCATTGGTTCATCCTCATTCTTCGTAAGATCGGAATCTGGATTAGAACCATCCTGTTCTGCCATCTGAGGTGTAAATACTTCCCCAACTTGCGGTTGAAACCAGACAAGATCTTCAATGTCGGATGAATCGGGATCAAAAACCTCAAAATCATCACCCATTGAAACAAAAACATTAACTTCTATGTCATTATTAACCGTAGAATTAGGAACGGTAAGTTCATTCACGACGTAAGCGGAAATTATACCATTTGCAAATCCACCAGGATCACCACCTAACGGAGTTGTTCCATAAGGTGGATTATCAACTCCAGGTGTACGATGATTAATTAGACTCTTCTCGTGACCCCAACCAACTTCGATCGTGAAATCACGTTCTTTGGCTAAATCAATAATATACGTATAATTTGTATTATATTCATTTGTCACAGGATATGAAGGATCATAAGTAATTTTTAATCTACCTTTATGAAAAGTGGAAGCAACAATCTGAAATCTAAATTTCATTGTACCCCGCCACCTTTTAAATGGTAAAGTAGCAAAACAACACGCTGGAAAATGTAATTCCTGTGGTGTACTAGACAGTGTATTCCACAATACAGGACATACCTCACTATTCCACAGTAATGTTTCCGTGGTATCAGCGACAGCCCACCCAAATTGAGTCAAAAAAGACTCTCTTTGTGCAATGGACTTAATTGTCATTTCATCTGTCATACCAAGACCCATCACTCGTGGATCAATTGTGAGTTCTTGCTTGGCATCAAGTGTCAATTTATTACTAGTATCAGGCACATTTGTATTTGCCATATTACCCAAATAAGTAGGTTTATACGGTGTAATATCTGCAAGTTCCACAGGACGTGAATATCCAAACATTGTTGCAACACTGGATACTGCTGATGCGGCCATCTCTGTAGCCCTTGCATACTTACCAATCACAGGAACTTTACTCAAAGCACCGGCAGCCTTAGCCACTATACCTGCGGGGCGTGAAATCGGGCCAGAACCATATTCATCCTTTACTTGAGGAGTAAAGATCTCGCCCATCTGAGGCGCAAGTGAACCTGGTTCATTTGCGGTAGGAATAGAAAGCGAAACTTCTTCAGCCCAAGCGAATATAGAAACCGTAACAGAATCTGTAGCACCATTGGCATGTTTCAAATTTTGCATCCCGTGAATAATAATATCTCCCATATTTCTCCACTCTTGGTCGGGAATTCTTAATGCATTCTCATACCAAACAAAGGGGAGAGTAAGTGTACCACCTTGGCTAGTCGTAGGATCCAAATATACGTGCGGCCGTTGACTAGCCTCGACCACATCTTCGATAAAAAACGCCCTGTCTTTCGTAAAATCATCGAGATTGTGGAGAGGTATATACGACGCGATCGCACGACCGTAATGAAAACCATTACCGTTGAGCATGATCCTGACTTTAAGTTTGCACCGTAAAAGATTATAATTCGTAATACGATTGATAACCCTGGTGTTCTCAAAGAAATCTTGCCAGGGATTAAAAGTCTCAAATAAATTAGTACCAGTTCCCCAATTATAAGATTGAATCTTGATTGGACGCGAAAAGAAATTTTCTAACGACGCGTCGTCAGTATCAGCAATCTTAAAAGTATTATCTGGCATACTATCTACGGTGTAATCCCATTGTGGAGTCTGGTCGCTAAACCTAACATTTTGGTGTTGTGACTCCAAATTTTCCTCATTTATTGTTACATTAAATCTTTTTGTATTTGTTGTAGTAAGTCTTCATTAACGCTTGTAAAGGTGACTCAACCAGTACAGCGTGCGTCAGTCTTACGTGCGGCGAACACTCCCCTAAATAGGGGTATTTTACGAGGAAAATGCCTCACTCTGCAAGCCTTCATCATCTCCCAATGACTGACATATTGGGAATGCGTGGTAACCCAATACAGAGTGCCCCCTTTTGGTTCCGATAGACGTGGTAGGTTACGCCCAGAGGGATGCTTTTATTGTCTTCCCAAGACAAAACGGATGCGTTTTTCGTCAGCCCAAGACACCGCGGATGCATTTAATGTCTGCCCAAGACAGTGGATGGATGCATTTAATGTCTGCCCAGGACATTGGTAGAGCGCTTACTCATATCTCTCCTTCCACACCTTCAATCTATCATCATATGATTCATGAAGTACTGTGCAGCCATGAGAGATATCAGCACGCTTGGCAATCTCTAGCATCTGTTCGCGTCTCATTTCATAATGATCACGGCCATAAGCGAACCATTCACGGAGAGCCCCATCAATGTTTTGCATCGCTTGTTGCTCTCGTGTAATTGCGCTTGACTTGAGAGTAGCATGAAGACTCTTGAAGATAGAGTCCTCATCCAACGCTCCCATAATCATTCCCGTGTCCTCACAAAAGATATTAGCACGCTTCAATAGATCAGCTTCCTCATCCTTCATATAAGGCGTTGGGCTAGATGTTTTATCAGGCATCGTGAATTTCATATCACGTTCCTCAAGAAACTTAGCCACTGCAATATGATTGAATTCAGGGAATAACTCTTCTACAGAACTCTTTGCATCGTCCCCATATGTGATCAGTGAACACACTTCACGGAACTCCGGTAAATTGGTGCGATCTTTGTAAATATGATAATAAGCACATCGAAATAATAAAGCATTAACAATAGAGTTAATGTATACAGTTAAGTTTTGACCAGATGGGTTAGAACCATAATGTTGAATTAAATCACCATTATAAGCCATAAGCGGATAGCATACGTCAGTAGCAATTCCTTCCATAATAGCCAAATCTCTCTCTGTATAACCACAGTGGCGACCGATATCCATCATAATGCGAAAAGCGCTAAACATAACCTGAGCAGGCATACGAAGGTCATACTTACTGTAATCACCAGCAAGAATGCGTTCTTTGCCATACTTAGCTACATGCTTAGCCAATTGATCCCATTCAGGACCTTGCGCATTAATACCGACAGCACACTCAGATGTAAGAGGTAGCATGGACAAAACACGTGCGATAGGCAAGTAGTACTTACGGATGAGCAATTGCAAGGCAATAGGTGCTCCCTGAAATACTCGTACTTTATCCTTATCAAGCTTCGTCGGCTCATCCTTAAGACAAGCCTTAAAAATTGGGTAAGCTCTCTCACCTTTTAAGTAGAGTTCCTCCATCTCATATGCGTGATCCCAAAAACGTTGATCAAGAATAGCAGGACACTGATGAGTTGGAAAATCCTCTGGATCGCACAAAGTCAAAAAATTTGACTTAGGCCCACTCAGGGGATATCCAATGGATGTGGATGGCGGCATCTTATCGATAAACCGCACACCGTCACGTCCACAGATCACTTCCATTTCTGTAAGTGGTCTAACATCAACAGATAGTCCTGGAATCTCATCCAACATTTCAAGAATGGCTTTGGTATAGTCTTCGGAAGCCCTCTCCAACAATGATCCTTCAATACCGCAGGACGGCTTAGTGGAATATTGTAGGGAGGCTTGCCAAGGTTGCCAAGTACCAAACTTTGGACCACCCCATTTCTGAGGGACTCCACACACGTCCTCCACGTGCTTGGAAATGATGGTCTCCCTAACCTCAGTTTTGTAAGTCACCCTACCTTTAACTTGTCCATAATACTTACAATTAGTACCATGGGGCAAAAAATTAATAGGACTCTTAGGGTGAATGTCCGTGCTCTCGAAAAATTGTACGTCATAGAGTTTCTTAGGAATTGTCCCAGAACTCTTTGCCAACACAACATTCGGTTTCTTGCCCAAATCGGCAAAAGCGCGTTCAAACTGAGATAAAGTTAGCAAACCTGAACAGCCACGTGTTTCTCCGTTCTTACCGCCTAAATGGAAGCCACCAATAAGTGGTCCTTTAGTTTCGGTAATAACCGGTGCCATACACAATCCCTCGAATGTTTCGAAGGTTAAATTGTATGTAGCACCAAAGAAACTAGCGGCATAAGTGTTCACATCACCGCATTCCATCTTCAGTCTCGACTTAACACTAGTACCATCGGACTTCTTATAAATAAGACGCCCGGGTACATCGGCAAAGCGATCTAAAGGTAAATAATCGGTGAGATCTTTCCAATCTCCTCCATTAGGAACCCAGACCAAAGAAAGATCTGTATTCGGAATACTCACACTGTTCTTCTTATAAAGAAAACATTCGAAGTTACCTCCGATATTCTCTGGAGAATGACGAGTAAACCTGGCCTTAACATCATCCGCGATCCACATGTGCTGTGGCACAAGTGCGACATTAGACTTAGGGAAAAAAGCATCACATTCAAAATGACGCTCTTTACCGTTATCATCTACCTGGATGTGCATATGGCACAAATTGTCAAATACATTACTTTCCAATTGATCTGGAGTCGCTGTTTTGGATTTGTCACTACAAGGCATAGGAGTAGTAAATGCTCCAGCCCATGGGTTCACCTCAGCATCACGCTCTTTGATCTCCACCATAGTGGTGGGAGCCAAATTGCCTTGAGCTGAAGGTACTACCTGAACTGCCTTCCAAATTTGTGACAAGGCGTATAAACTAGCTACAATAAGACAAGCCCCAGTAATCCATTTAACATGCCTGTTACGGTACATCTTGAATACTTTGGGCATAGCCTTGTTGTCCTCAGAAACTTCAGTATACAACTTATTTTTCTCATAGTTTACAACACCTGAAATACCAGCGAGAGGAAAATACAATAGTATGAGTAGCCACCACTTGAACATAGCTGCGATCGCCAGAATAGCCATCATGCTAACAATATGGTTTAGATAAGAACGACGAATCCTTTCTTCTAGTTCCACTTTACGTGAGAACCAGACGATATTTTTCATCCAATCTTTCTCAATCCATTCCGTCGGCATCCAGTTAGTCCAGCGAACCCAACGAGAAGTCTCAAGCCAATCCAATCGCTCTAAGAGCATTTCGGTTGCACGAGCCTCGATTGCAGAGGTCCAATATGATGTCTTGCGATGCCACCACCTATCCCAACGACGGACACGTGGTAGCATAGCAGCTACTAATCTCTCTCCTACTTGATTGTCATAGATTTCTTCTAACTCTTCCTCGTCCTGCGATGCATCAGAATCGAAAAATTCTTCTTCATGATGCGCTTCGCAACGGGTACAGTAACCTGTTACACAGCGAGAATCCATCTTGTGTAACACCTGGTGAAAAGGTGTATCACACTGACAAACATCTGGTTTTGGAAATTTACACTCAGGACAGATCACAAGTCTACCTGCTAAATTCGTCTGGTTCTCAACAAACTCCTTTTGAGAGCGGTAAAATTTTTCAGAATCTTGACCGCACCAACGAATAAACTCAGCAAGACTGATATCTTCAAGTGGTTTTCCATTCCAATCAACAACTTCCCAGCCTACGGTGGCAGCTTTTCCCTTGGTTTTGTTTTTCACAGGAAATGATTTTTCGACTGTGATCAACCAAAAATCTGGGATAAGCGGCGCACCTTCTGGATGAAGCGCTCGAATTTTGTCCTCATTCAACATATCATGGACTGCATACTCTGGTCTGACTTTGCAAGTAAGAGTAATGCGGTCACGACGTGTGATAGAGGCCGGTTCATTCGAGTACACAGTAGCACAAGTATCTTTGACATTTTTAGTACCTATAACCACCTTCGGTTCGATCGACACCTTACCCTTCATCTCGGCTTCGGCCATATTAGCATACATACGTACGTTATTGACCAATTCCAACATTAAGGTAGTAGGTGCTTTCTCAACAAAATCTGGTTTAGTATTTCCAATATCATCAATAAGAACTCCATTTGTGTAGGACCTATAATTCGACATAAATTTGTCCCTCTCATTAAGAGTAACAATGCGATCATCTGTAGCAGTATAACCATTACGCAATAGCGTGGTCACCATCAGAATATTCGCAATGGTGGACTTACCAACGGCAGTTCCACCATATACACCAATCGAATATGGGGCCTCACGGAGTCCTCCTTGTACACGAGTCTGTCTAAATGTAGCTTGCCACTGTCGCAGAGTATCAAGTTTACGTCTAAAGATGTTCTTCTCAATAACTCCTCGGCTAGTAGTAATCAACATTTGTACCTTCTCGATACACTGTGCAAGCAAAGCTTCGTAATCATTCTCGGACATACCTTCGAATTTCTCCAAGTTCCCGCACCGAGCATATTCATGACAACGAAGACATTTTGCAAACTTCTCCTCGAACTCTTCGCTTTCCATATTGCCATACAAAAGTGGTTTTATCGACTTACGCTCAAAACACATATATCCACCTTCTGTGAAGTGGACAATAGTTTCGAACGCTGCGTCAACAAGATCCACAGCAGTTGCCTGCTTATTGTAAGCTCCAACGGAAAACAATTTCATTCCTCCAATTTGGAAATCAAGATCTGCAGCATCACAAAGTCCTAATGCTAAGCATAAACTAAGAACATGTGATATCTTCTTGAATCCTTCATTCCTGATGACAAGTGCCCAATTAGCTTGAACCTCCTTAAGGAGCAATAACCAACTAGGTTTGTCATCATCAGCTACAACATTGACCTCACCAGTCTGAGCGTCAAAAGTTGCGTCTAAATACTCAGTAATATATGTCATTGCCGAATCAGCAACAGACTTATGATAGTGAGTTTTAAGATACAAAAATGTCGTAGCGAGGAAACCTGATGTGCTAGTACAATCTTTTGCAGAGATATAATAAGCAATCAAATCTTCAACCTTATTCAATACATCCGGGGTGAGCGGAATGCCTTGAATATTGGCCAAGTTCGATAAAACTTTAGCTACTGCTATTGAACCTAACTGAGGTGTAAACATATCACCTTCATCGGATCTCCATCCTTTCTTCTTTCCTTTTCCGGTCCTCCTAATACATCCTTTGACTCTTGCTTCCTTATTCCTATGGAACTTCCTACGTCTATCAGACTTTGTCTCGAAATTTCCCATTTGGGGATCGAAACTAATTCCAAGACGTTCTTGCAAAAGCCACAAACGACGCAACCACTGTTGCATCCTACGCTCTTTTTCGATGCCATATATGCTGGCAACAACCAGAGCACACATCCAACACGACAGTAAAGGGATGACGATATATAAGCTCATGCATAGGAATCTAAAGATCCACTCACAAGCTTCGTCAACAGATGATGGCATCAAGCTCACCAAAATATCTGTCAAACCAAATTTCGTCCACCACGAAAAACCTAATACTGCGAAGTATCCTAATAGATAATGTTGC
>Ga0129347_1093588_pt1 | contig 8254 bp, 13 predicted proteins | sample CPBNA2_5_FD_105437 | JGI IMG/M metagenome (GOLD analysis project Ga0129347, IMG submission 105437) | Freshwater to marine salinity gradient microbial communities from Chesapeake Bay, USA - CPBay_Sum_20_0.8_RNA2 (Metagenome Metatranscriptome) | ecosystem: Environmental > Aquatic > Marine > Coastal...
ATCTTAGGTAAACGAGCGAAAAGCATGCCAACGATTCAACAGTTAGTGCGCAAAGGGCGCAAAAAAGTGGTAAAGAAGAGCAAATCTATTGCCCTCGATAGCTGTCCGCAGCGTCGTGGAGTGTGTGTGCGTGTGTACACAACTACTCCTAAAAAACCAAACTCCGCATTGCGGAAGGTAGCCAGAGTGCGCCTTACCAATCAGCGTGAAGTGAACGCGTATATTCCCGGAGAGGGACACAACCTGCAAGAGCACAGCATTGTGTTGGTGCGTGGCGGTCGTGTAAAAGACTTACCCGGTGTGCGTTACCACATTGTGCGTGGAGCCCTCGACACCGCAGGTGTAGAAGGCCGCAATCAGCGCCGTTCTAAGTACGGCACTAAGCGTCCGAAAGAGAAAAAATCCTGATACATCGCTAAGTAAAAATTGACATGAGAAAAGCGAAACCAAAAAAGCGGATCATACTTCCCGACCCCCGTTACAGCGACACGCTCGTTACCAAGTTTGTGAACAATTTGATGCTGGACGGTAAGAAACAAACCTCCTACGATATTTTTTATGGTGCCATGGACATCGTAAAAGAGCGTATTCAAGAGGAAGAGCCGGTGAATGTATGGAAGCGTGCCTTGGAGAACGTAACTCCTTTGGTAGAAGTCCGTTCCCGTCGCGTTGGTGGTGCTACCTTCCAAATTCCCCAAGAAATTCGTCCTTCGCGTCGTTTGTCTATGGGCATGAAATGGATGATTTTGGCAGCCCGCAAGCGCAACGACAAGTCTATGGCGCAAAAGCTGGCCAACGAAGTAATGGCCGCTTACAACAACGAAGGTGGAGCGTATAAGAAAAAAGAAGATACGCACCGCATGGCAGAAGCCAACAAGGCATTCTCACATTTCCGTTTCTAACACATAATACGAAGGCCCACAAAGCTATGGCACGTGACCTAAAATTTACGCGGAACATTGGTATTTCCGCACACATTGACGCCGGCAAGACCACAACTACCGAGCGTATTCTTTATTACACCGGAAAAACCCACAAAATTGGTGAGGTGCACGATGGTGCAGCTACCATGGACTGGATGGTGCAAGAGCAGGAGCGCGGTATTACCATTACCTCTGCTGCCACCACTTGCTTCTGGAATTTCCCAACCCGCCAGGGTCAAGCCATTCAAGGCGAAACCAAGCAGTATCAAATCAATATTATTGATACTCCGGGCCACGTAGACTTTACCGTGGAAGTAGAGCGCTCGCTTCGTGTATTGGATGGGGCCGTAGCTCTGTTTTGTGCCGTGGGCGGCGTAGAGCCACAATCCGAAACGGTTTGGCGTCAAATGAATAAATACAACGTTCCTCGTTTGGGCTTTGTAAATAAAATGGACCGCGCTGGTGCCGATTTTTTTAATGTAGTGGAGCAGGTTAAAGCCCGCTTAGGTGCCAAGCCTGTACCTCTTCAAGTTCCTATTGGGGCCGAAGAAACCTTTAAAGGTGTAGTGGATTTGATTTCGCTCGAAGCCATTATTTGGGACGAGGCCTCTGAGGGCGCTAAATACGATAAAGTAGATATTCCTGAGGAGCTCAAAAGCGATGTAGAGCATTGGAGAAATCACCTTTTGGAAACGGTTGCTGAATACGACGACTCTCTGATGGAGAAGTTCTTCGACAATCCCGATGCCATTACGGAAGATGAAATTATTAACGGTATCCGCAACGCAACGCTTGCTTTGGATATTGTACCCATGCTTTGTGGCTCTGCCTTCAAAAACAAGGGAGTACAAACCATGCTTGATTGTGTAATGCGTTACCTTCCCTCTCCGGTAGATGTTCCACCCGTAAAAGGTGTTAACCCGGATACCGACGAAGAAGAAATTCGTAAGCCAAGTCCGGACGAGCCCATGGCTGCTTTGGCGTTCAAAATTGCCACAGACCCCTTCGTAGGTCGTTTGTGCTTTTTTAGAATGTATTCCGGTCGTTTGGATGCAGGTTCCTATGTATACAACGTGCGTACCGGAAACAAAGAACGTATATCACGTTTGTTCCAAATGCACTCCAACAAACAAAATGCCATTGACTTTATTGAAGCCGGTGACATTGGAGCAGGTGTTGGGTTTAAGGACATCCGCACCGGAGACACCTTAACTTCAGAGAATAAGCCCATTGCCTTAGAAGCAATGACTTTCCCTGATCCCGTAATTGGTATTGCCATTGAGCCTAAAACTCAGGCCGATGTGGATAAGTTAGGTACCGCTTTGGCTAAATTGGCCGAAGAGGATCCAACCTTCCGTGTGCACACCGATGAGGATAGTGGTCAAACCATTATTGAGGGTATGGGTGAGCTTCACTTGGACATTATTATTGACCGTCTTAAGCGTGAGTTTAAGGTGGAATGTAACCAAGGAGCTCCTCAGGTAGCTTACAAAGAAGCCGTTACCGGTAGCGTGGAGCACCGTGAGGTGTATAAGAAGCAAACCGGTGGTCGAGGTAAATTTGCCGACATCGTGTTTAGTTTGGAGCCACGTCCCGATGGACAGCCCGGCTTGGAATTTGTAGACCAAGTGAAAGGTGGTAACATTCCTAAGGAGTTTATTCCGTCGGTTCAAAAAGGTTTTGAGTCGAGCATGCAAAATGGAGTTTTGGCCGGTTTTCCGGTAACCAGTTTGCGGATTACCTTGAAGGACGGTTCTTACCACGCGGTTGACTCCGATGCGGTTTCTTTTGAGCAAGCTGCAAAAATTGCTTATCGGGAGTCTATGCCCAAGGCAAGTCCTATTTTATTGGAACCCATCATGAAAGTGGAGGTAGTAACTCCGGAAGAAAACATGGGCGATGTGGTTGGAGACCTTAACCGTCGTCGCGGGCAAATTGATGGTATGGACGATCGCGCCGGTGCCAAGGTTATAAAAGCTAAAGTTCCGCTATCTGAAATGTTTGGGTATGTAACCAGCTTGCGTACCATTACATCCGGTCGTGCCAGCTCTACCATGGAATTTAGCCATTACGATCCAGCTCCTAGAAACATTCAGGACGATGTAATTGCCAAAGTTAAGGGCAAAGCTAAGGCCTGATTTCAAGGAATAAATAAAGAAAAAGCCGCCCCATTATAGGGCGGTTTTTTTTTGTGGTTTTCAAGAAATAAGGTTTTTGGTCTAAAATCCTGTAAAAAAAGAAGGTTTTACTATTGCTTATTTAATTCAAAAAGTGCACCTTTGCAAGCCCGTTTTAGGGGTAATGTAAAGAAGCTTCAACGCATGAGCCAGAAAATACGTATTAAGCTGAAGTCTTATGACTACAATTTGGTAGACAAGTCTGCCGAGAAAATCGTGAAAACTGTAAAGGGTACAGGTGCCGTAGTAAACGGTCCTATTCCTTTGCCTACACACAAAAGGATTTACACGGTATTACGTTCACCACACGTCAATAAGAAGTCACGTGAGCAATTTCAACTTTGCTCGTACAAGCGTTTGATGGACATTTACAGTTCTTCAAGCAAAACCATTGATGCTTTAATGAAGCTGGAACTGCCCAGCGGTGTTGAAGTTGAAATTAAAGTCTAGTAATAAATCTGCGGTAAGAGTCGGCTTGATTGACTCCGCTGCCTAAACCAAAACAAAATGTCAGGATTAATTGGCAAAAAAATTGGGATGACCAGTTTATATGATGAGCAGGGAAAAGCCATCGCCTGCACGGTCATAGAAGCCGGCCCTTGTGTTGTAACACAAGTTAAAACCAAAGAGCGCGACGGTTATGATGCCATGCAGCTCGCCTATGGCGAAGCCAAGGAAAAGCATGTAAATAAGGCTCAGCTAGGCCATTTTAAAAAAGTGAAGACTTCTCCCAAGAAGCATGTGCATGAGTTTCGGTATTTTCCGGAGCTTTTGGAAGCCGGAACAGAAATTGGAGTTGACCTATTTCAAGTAGGAGACTTTATTGATGTTATGGGCACTTCTAAGGGTAAAGGGTTTCAGGGTGTTGTAAAGCGTCATGGTTTTGCCGGTGTGGGTGACCGTACTCATGGTCAGCACAACCGTGCGAGACACCCGGGTTCTATTGGTGCTGCATCTTATCCGGCACGGGTTTTCAAAGGAATGCGCATGGCAGGCCAAATGGGGAACGCACGGGTTAAGACAGTAAACCTTAGAGTGCTTAAGGTGATTCCCGAGAAGAATCTATTGGTTGTAAGTGGCAATGTGCCCGGTCATAAAGGCGGCATTGTACTCATTGAAAAATAAGTTGGCATAAAGAAATCATGGAATTAGCCGTAATATCAAAAGAAGGGAAAGAAACAGGTCGTAAGGTTTCCTTAGACGACTCCCTATATGGTGTTGATCCCAACGATCATGCCATCTATTTGGATGTAAAACAACACATGGCCAACTTGCGCCAGGGTACGCATAAAGCCAAGGAGCGTGGTGAGATTAGCGGGTCTACTCGTAAATTGCACCGACAAAAAGGAACCGGTGGCTCTCGTAAGGGCAGCATCAAGAACCCATTGTTCCGCGGTGGTGGCCGAGTGTTTGGTCCACGTCAACGCGACTATGGTTTTAAGCTCAACAAAAAAGTGAAGCGTTTGGCGCGTCGCTCAGCCATGAGCTATAAAATCAAGGATGGTTTGGTTAAAGTGGTGGAGCCATTGAACTTTGAGCAACCCCGCACCAAGGACTTTTTGGCCATGTTGCGTCACCTGCAATTGGATCAGAAAAAGGTACTTATTGTGGTGGCCGAAGATGCCGGAAATGCCTTTTTGTCTGCGCGTAATTTGCCCGGAGCCAATGTAATTACAGCCAATGAGCTGAATACCTATGAAGTAATGGATGCGGAAACATTGCTCATTGCAGAGAATACCATTTCGCATATCGATAAACTGCTAAGCTGAGGATCATGGCAAGTCATATTATAAAACCGTTGGTTACGGAAAAAATGACCGAAGCGGGAGAGAAATTTAACCGCTATGGTTTTTTGGTTAATCCCAAGGCTACCAAGCACGAAATTCGTAGAGAGATTCAAGCTCTTTACGATGTTGAAGTAGAGCGTGTGCATACCATGAATTACATTGGGCGTAAAGTGACACGCTATACCAAATCGAATGTATTGACCGGCCGCAAGCCTTCTTACAAGAAAGCAATCATTACCCTGAAGGAAGGTCACACCATTGATCTCTTCGCAAATATCTAATTATGGGTTTAAGGAAATTTTCACCAGTTACTCCGGGTACGCGCTTCAAAATCATTAGTGATTTTGAAACCGTAACGACCAATAAGCCGGAGAAAAGTTTGTTGGCGCCCCAAAAGCGTTCCGGAGGTAGGAACGGTAGTGGTAAAATGACCATGCGTTACATGGGAGGCGGCCACAAAAAGCGTTACCGTATTATTGACTTTAAGCGCGATAAGGATGGGATTCCCGCAACGGTAAAAAGCATTGAATATGATCCCAATCGTTCTGCTCGTATTGCTTTATTAAGCTATGCGGATGGCGAGAAGCGTTACATCATTGCACCTCATGGTTTAGAAGTAGGCCAAAAGGTACAAAGTGGAACAGGTAGCAGTCCGGATTTGGGCAACGCATTGCCTATGTCTGAGATACCTTTGGGTTCTGTAGTACATAATATAGAACTCAAGCCTGGACGTGGAGCAGCTTTTTGTCGCTCTGCAGGTTCATCGGCTCAATTGGTAGCCAGAGACGGTAAATATGCTGTCTTAAAGATGCCTTCCGGCGAACAGCGTATGGTATTGGTTGTATGCAAGGCCGTGATTGGTAGCGTATCCAATCCCGAACATTCACTAACCGTGCATGGAAAGGCAGGCCGTAACCGTTGGTTGGGTCGTCGTCCTAGAGTTCGTGGTGTGGTAATGAATCCAGTAGATCACCCCATGGGTGGTGGTGAAGGTCGTTCTTCCGGTGGTCACCCAAGAAGCCGTAAAGGTTTGCCTGCAAAAGGATACAAAACCCGCAGCAAGAAGAAGTATTCTTCTAAATATATTCTTGAACGTAGAAAGAAATAATTAGATATGGCACGTTCACTTAAAAAAGGCCCATTTGTCGATTTCAAGCTTGAAAAGCGCGTAGTTGAAATGAACGACGGCGGCAAAAAGAATGTCATTAAGACTTGGAGTAGAAGGTCAATGATTACCCCTGACTTTGTTGGGCATACCATTGCCGTTCACAATGGAAACAAGCATATTCCTGTATATGTTACGGAGAATATGGTTGGGCATAAATTGGGCGAGTTCAGTCCTACACGCACTTGGCGTGGTCATGCCGGACAAAAGAAAGACAAAGGCAGAAAATAAAGGTTACAAGATTTAGAATAAGCAGCTATGGGCAGCAGAAAAAGACTTGCGGCAGAGGCCCGCAAAGAAGCTAATAAGACCAAGTATATGGCACGCTTGGTAGATTATCCTACCTCGCCAAGAAAGATGCGGTTGGTTGCGGACTTAATCCGTGGCATGGATTGCAATAAAGCTTTAGACATATTACAGTTTACCCCAAAGTCCGGGGCTCTTCCAATGTCTAAGTTGCTGCGTTCTGCCATTGCCAATTTTGAGCAAAAATCAGGATTACGTGCAGATGCAGAGCCATTGTACGTGAAAGAGGTTTTTGTAGATAGTGCAAAAATGTTGAAGCGTATTCAACCAGCACCTCAGGGTAGGGCGCACCGAATCCGTAAGCGGTCCAACCATGTAACTATTATTGTGGATACCAAACAAGCAACAGAACCTGTTGCTGTTGAAGCCACCAATCAAGAATAAGTATTTAGCGTAGCAAGCGAATTATGGGACAAAAGACAAATCCAATAGGCAACCGTTTAGGTTACATCCGTGGCTGGGAGTCCAACTGGTACGGTGGTAAGAATTACACCGAGAAACTGGTTGAAGACCACACCATCCGTAACTATATCCGTGCCCGTTTAGCCAAAGCGAGCATTTCACGTATTGTTATTGAACGTACGCTTAAATTGGTTACCGTAACAATTCATACGGCCCGCCCAGGTATCATTATTGGTAAAGGCGGTCAAGAAGTGGAGCGGTTGCGTGAAGAGCTCAAAAAGCTTACCAACAAAGAAGTGGGCATTAATATTGCTGAAATTAAGCGTCCTGAACTGGATGCCCGTCTGGTAGCTGAAACTGTAGCACGTCAATTGGAAGGTCGAGTGAATTACCGCCGCGCATTAAAAATGGCTTTGGCCAGTACTATGCGCATGGGTGCCGAGGGCATCAAGATTGCAGTCGCCGGTCGTTTAGGAGGTGCTGAAATGGCGCGTCATGATTCTTACAAAGATGGACGTATTCCATTGCATACATTTCGTGCGGATATCGACTATGCATTGGTTGAAGCACATACTACTTACGGCCGCATAGGGGTCAAGGTGTGGATTATGTTAGGTGAAGTTTACGGCAAACGTGATTTGAGTCCAAACATTCCCAACCAACGACAAGGCAAAGGGCCAAGCGGGGTGTCTGCTCCTCGCGCTAAAAGAAAACGCAATTAATTGAGAGAGGAAAAGCATCATGTTACAACCGAAACGTACAAAATACCGTAAGGTACAGAAGGGCCGAATGAAAGGAGTGGCCCATCGTGGACACCAAATTGCTTTTGGATCTTTTGGATTGAAGTCTCTGGACTCTGTATGGATGACTTCTAGACAAATTGAGGCGGCTCGTATCGCACTCAACCGGTACATGAAAAGGGAAGGGCAAGTATGGATTCGCATTTTTCCAGACAAACCAATTACCAAAAAACCTGCCGAAGTTAGGATGGGTAAAGGTAAAGGTAACCCAGAGTATTGGGCGGCTGTTGTGAAGCCTGGAGTGATTATGTTTGAAATCGACGGTGTTCCAATGGACGTGGCAAAAGAAGCTTTACGCCTTGCTGCACAAAAGCTTCCTGTGCGTACCAAATTTGTTGTACGTCGCGACTATGCGGCAGATTAAATATTGAATCATGAAGAATATTGAAATCCAAGGGCTCTCTGATGGAGATCTTAGTGAGAAAATTGCCCAACAACAAAAGGATTTGGTTCAATTGAAGTTGAATCATGCAGTGGTTAACTTAGACAATCCCAATGAAATTAAAGCCTCTCGCCGTTTATTGGCTCGTCTGAAAACTGAACAGCGTAAGCGAATTTTAGCTTCAGCTTAAAAGAGGCTTAAAAGATGGGAACCGCTGCCAACAGGGAGCGGTTCTTTTTTGTCTTTAATTTCCGTAAAAAAATCTAAGCCTGATATTGGAAATATCAAAATAAACCTGCACCTTTGCAAGCC
>Ga0129347_1121920_pt1 | contig 8199 bp, 1 predicted proteins | sample CPBNA2_5_FD_105437 | JGI IMG/M metagenome (GOLD analysis project Ga0129347, IMG submission 105437) | Freshwater to marine salinity gradient microbial communities from Chesapeake Bay, USA - CPBay_Sum_20_0.8_RNA2 (Metagenome Metatranscriptome) | ecosystem: Environmental > Aquatic > Marine > Coastal ...
AAAGTTGCAGTAGTTTTCTCTCCATTACACCAACCATGTTCTAAATCTCCAGTCTGAGGTGTCCATCCTTTTTCTGTAGCTGTAAACAACCAAATACCATATAAACCATTGCTGTGGGCACTGTTGTTTCTAAACTCTCCCATTGGTGCTTTTGCAGGACAGTAATCTGTTGTCCTAGAAGGTCCATCAGGATATTGTAAAATTCTGTACCAGAAACCAAAGTGGGTGCTTCCAGCCACAGCATTGTGTCTAATAATATTGTTTCCATTTACCACCCAGAAAGATCCAGGTTGAATATCTGGATTCAAAAGACTGTTAGATTGTCTGGTGTAAACTGCAAGATTATATTGAACAATGTTGTCAACTTCCACACCATCTTCAATGAAGAATGACAAGCCCTTTATGTTGAATGCAACATTGTGCTCAACAATAAGATTGCTTACAGCATGGATAGTGCAGGCTCTGTTATAGCTGCGGTGAATACCATTGCCTCTAATGTAAGATCCTGTAACATTACCATTAATATGGAAATGAATTGGGTATCTACCAACTCTAAATGCCTGTCCAACTTCAGTAAACTCTGTGTAACTTATTCTGGCTGCAGCAAGATGTTTATCTATTTCCTTTGCATGGATTAGAATGATACCTCCAAATTCATCAGTACCAATTTCTTCACCAAACTTACCCTGGAAACAAGATTGTGGGGCCTCTTCATTTGCTACAAAAGGCTTTTCACAAGCAGGAATTTCAGTTACAAACTGTTGGTTAACAGCTCCACTAACTTTGACATTTCTGGTGAGCAAACCAACTTCTCCTCTGGTTTCAATGTAATGAGATCCAAAAGTTTGAGCAATAGAAAGATGTTCATATTTTAATGGCTCAGTCAAAGTAATAACAGTACCATCAGCTGAAACAGAGGCAATAACTTTCTTTTCACTTTCTCCCATTGATGCACGACCACCAGTTGTAGCAATTACAATTTCACTACCAGGTTTCCAGTTGACTCCATTCTCCAAAATAATTTCTGTATCACCAGCCAATGCTGTAGAAGCTAATCTTGTCCATGTCATGGGAACAAACTCTCCATGTAAGTCCAGTGTACCTTCTCTAACTCCAATTGTCTTGCAGCCATAGATAGGCAATTCAGTACATCTTGTGTGTCCATGTAAAGTAATTTCAGCCTTATTCAAATATGGCTCATCTTCTGTGCCAATTTCAAGAGCTCCATTATTTATGATGAGAATAAATTCTGAATTTAAGTTCAATCCATCAGCTTCCCTATCATACATCAGCTTACCACCATCAATAAGCAAGAACTTTAGTACTGGAGTAGATGTATCCAGCAGAATAGTTTGACCTTGAGTGATGACAATAAACTCTCCTTCCTGAGGAGTTCCTAGACCACCCCATGTCCAAATAGAAGACCATCTGTCAATATAGTAGAAAGTAGTTGCTGCAATATCAGCATGTTTTGCATAGCCCTGAGAAGGTACTTCAACAGTGACTGGGGCTTCAATAGCACCATCATGTGAATTGGTGAGACAAGTAATTTCTGTAGAACTCTCAGTCACAATATCACAAATACTTCCATCAATTGTGACCTTATTTCCACTTGATGCAAATCCAGTACCAGTGATGGTTATTGAAGTTCCTCCTCCAGTGCCACCTCTAACAGGTGATAATCCTGTCACAGATGGGGTTAGTGCATCATCATAGGTAAATGCATCTGTAAGCTGTACAGATGACTCACCTTGGGTAACCTTTACTGTGCATAGTTTTGTTCCAGAACCAGAGTCAGCAGGAGTCCTGCATTGGATTTCATTGTTTGAGACTGATGTAATTTCACATTCTACTTCACATACTGTAACAGTAGGGGTATTATCAGTGTCAAAACCAACACCAGAAAGTACAAGCAAAGAACCTCCACCAAAGCTACCACTTGTAGGTAATATGGATGATAGGCTTAGTTCAGAGCTGTATATAATGTCATTATTTGAAAGACCAAGTGAAGAAGAGGTTAACTGTACAGCAAAGTCACCACCAGGAATAACAGGTAAAGTACATGTTACTAAAGTTGATAATGCTGACAAAATTGGACATACATAAGTTCCAACAACAACACTCAAAGTATCTGCTAAATTGGCACCATTAACTGTAAGGGTAAGTGATCCACTACCAGTTGTTGGACTTATTGATGTTATTGTAGGAGTAGAAGAATCTGAGTAAGTATATGTTGATGTTGGGAATACAACTCCATTACTGCTTACAGTAACTGTTTCATCTCCTGCTCCATTGGCAGGGGTAATGCAAGTAATTGAATCAACAGTAACTGTATTGATTGAGCAGGAGCCTGATCCAATAGTTACTGATGTATCATCTGCAGATCCACTAAAGCCATTGCCAATGATAGTGATTTCTTGTCCACCATGTACGCTACCAGATGATGGAGTAATGCTTGAAATTGATGGGGAGCTGGTAATGATTGAGTCAACACCATCTGCATATCCTTGAGGTGATATGTACACAATAACATTGTAATCACCTGCTGCAGCTTTGGGGACAACAAAAGTGACAGAAGTCTCTGCAACATTTGTAACCTCAGCTTTAATTAAGCCTTCATCTGACATTTCAAGAAGAGATTCTTCAGGAGATCTTTTCATTCTCAGTGCTCTCTTAGCTCTGTGCAGTGTTTTGGCAATGTATGAAGGATCTGTTTCCATAATACTATGATACAAGTCTTGGTCCAGTGCATAAGGATCAATGGATCTCTTCATAGTTGATAAATGTAGATGGGGTACAAGTGGATGGTAGTGTTCTTCAAAATCTTGTTCAAATTCATGGGTTTCTACAAATGGCAGGTAATCAGTGCTGCGCTTAGTTCTTGAAGATCCAGCTGATATCCAAGAAACACTATTTTCTTTGGATTCTCTCTTCATTCTTTTCCAGAAATTGTGAATATGCCTTGGAGCATCTCCAAATTCTGCCAATTTCTTAGCCAATTTTTCATCATTAAAGGATTCAATGCTTCTCCTTACTCTGAAGGAGGAAGTGGCAACTGGTTTTAGAAACACATCAACCAAAGTTATATCTGACCCGAATCCAGAACCACTGACAGAAACAGGAATAGAACCTTCATATGTTGATGGAGATACAGAAGAAGATGAAGGTGTAAAAGCATCATCAAATTGATATTCAAGAGTTACAGATTCATCTAGATCAGGAGTAATCATATCTCCACTTAGGAAGATTTCAATAGGTACAGTTTTAGTTGGGCTAACTCTGGAATCTCTGTAATCTGGAACTTGACAAGTTATTTGGGTAGAAGATGTGGATACAACTTTACAGCCTTTTTGATAAGGAGATTCTCCAAAATTTACAGTGACAATTTCATCTGCTGGCTTCAGACCAAATCCATTAATACTAATCATGTTACCACCAGCCCAGGAACCTGATAGTGGGGAAACTGATGTTACTTTAGGCAAAACAAACAGTGACCCAGCTGTATCAGATGGAAGACTTAAAACAGCTTTTCCAGCATTCACTACATTTAGAGATATAGGTAACATAGCCAAAGATGTGACTGCATTAATATCAACACTGCATGACACTTCTGTAGCTGTGTATGTTGAAACTGTGCATGAAGAATCTCCTATCATAACCAAATTTTGACAGCTTGATATTCCAAATCCTTTGCCTGATATCTTCAGCTCAGCATTACCATAGGAAACAAGATCTCCATAAGAACTGTCAGCAACACCACCTTGGGTTACTTCAATGTTTGAGATTTCTGCAGTTAGACAGGTTGCAAATGTAAATTCTACTTTATCTGTAGCAGTAGATGCAGTGACACAGGTAGAATCAACTTCAGAACATGCACTAGCAGTAGAAGCAGGGTCCACATTACTTGAGATAGCAGCATTTACTCCATTAATAGTTGCCATAATCTCTACAGTTTCATCACTGCTTGGGCTTTTTACAGTAACCTTTCCTGGCATGAACACCTGATCACCATCAATCACATCATCTGTGTTGTAGAAAAATGTTCCTTGAGTGTTAAATGTGTGCTTAAGAAATCCTTTTCCTGATTTAGGCCCAGACTTAAATCCTTTACCATCCCAGACATTTGAGTAGCTATCAGCAACAGCATGAACACTGATACCAGTTCCATCTTGAGCAACAGGTAAATTCCATTGCCATTGAACAACATCTCCAGGCCTGATGGTTAAATCTTGTGGCTGCCACATGAAACCAGGCCCATACTTGAATGTCTTCCTGAGTTCCAAATTACATGTTTTGTGGGATTTTTAGTAACAATACATTCTACAGAAGTATCTGTACAGGAAAGTTCATCAGCTGGTACACATGTGTGTTCTTTGCCAATATTGAATACAACTTCTGAACAATTTCCAAAGCCTGAACCTGTAATTGTCATTTTAGTTCCCCCATTGAATGATCCTACTCTTGGTGCAGCTCCAGTGATGGTAAAAATAACTGATATACCAGATACTGCTGAATTATCAGCATATCCATTCTTTTGTGTTTCAACAATAACTTTGTGAAGGCCATTAGAAAGTGGTGGCAAAGTGCACTCTATTTGAGTATCTACCCATGAGACCAATGCACACTCTTTGTCCTCAACAAGTACTTTAGTTTTTGTTCCCTTATATCCAAATGATGTACCATAGATGGTTAGCTTCTCTCCACCAGCTGGCTTGGCAGAGTACAGTGATAGAGTTGATATTGTGGGAGTGCTTGTACTATCATAGTAGAATGTTAATCCAGTGTAAGATTTACCATTTAATGTTACAGTAATGTCAGCTGTATAATCTGAAATTCCAGCAGGTGTAATACAGGTCAATTCTGTGTAAGATGTTGTAAGAATCTTAGCAGCATTAAGGCCAATTGTAACACTTCCTGATTCCCATTCCTCCATTGTGTTAGGGAAACCAGTTCCAGATATTGTTATCTTGGTGCCACCTCCAACACTGCCAGAAGCTGGATCAACACTAACAAGACTTAACTCAAGGTTGTATATCAAGGTGTTTGAGGCTTTGCCCTTAGATTTGACATACATTATAACTTCTAATTCTCCTGCAGGGCCATTTTCCAAAGTGCAGGATACTGAAGAAGTTGATGCTGATGACACTTCACATCCTCTGCCACCAACAGTGATATCATAGTCATTGATATCATCAGTAAAGCCTGTACCAGTAATTGTCAGGATAATATTTCCATCAACCAGTGAGTCCACAACTGTAGATAAGCTAGGTGTCAATGTTAAGTCATACTCAAATTCACATCCACTCTCATCACTGCAAGAACACAGGAAGCCATTTACCCAGACTGTAACTTGAGGATTAGATGAAGCAGCTGGTAACCTGAAGAAATCTGCTCCTAGGTCAACAATTGTCACTTTTCCATTTTGATATTCAACAAATCCATCTGTGAAACCTTCTCCATGACTGACAACATTAGTGGAATCTATTTCCATAACAGGCTGGTCTCCTCCAATGAACTTAAACTCCCAAGATAAAACATGATCATAGCATTTGTCCCAGTGATTATTTGTCATTTCAATCCCAAATAGTCCATATTCATTTTCTAGTAGCTCTAGGAAACTGTTCCTAGAAATTGAAACAGGAATGTTGTTGACAGTCTTTCCCTCTCTTGTAAGATCAAAGGTTCCAGTCAATGATGGTGATTCTTTTGAAATTCTTTCAACGGTAACTTTGCCTGCTCCCAAAGCATAGGTAGCTTTGTCACTTGTCATGAGAAATTCCATTTGTTCTTCAATTGTTGCAGTTTCAGAAAGTTCTTGAATAATACCTCCAGCAATGGACAATAAGCCAAATGTTTCATTTAATCCTTGGCAAGAGTTGGGATTAAATTCTACTTCAACAGATCCATCAACCTCAGCAACTGTAATTGATTCTATTCTAATATTGCTATTGTGATGAGCAGGTGCTACTCTCTCAATTTCTACAATTTTATTTCCCAGGGAAACTTCATCAAGGTAACCAAATTTCTTTGTATTTGTTCTATCAAAATTAAAATTCAGGCTTCTGACTTTCAACATTCCTGGAGTAGCTTGGTTGAGAGCCCAATTAGGTGCATTTGCTTGAAATTGGTCATCAAGGTCAACACATTTGTATCCCCAACTTTTTCCATCATTCTCCAATTCAACTTTAGCAGTAACCCAAGCATTGAACCATGTATAGGATTTACTTGAAAAAATTCTGTAGAGAACATTGATGTTATCAAAAAAGGCAGTTCCTCTGTAAGCAAAGCAGAAAAATTTTCCATTTTTAATGTCAATTGCTTGCCTGTCATCAAACCAAAATACATTCCAAGGCATGGACCAAGAAGCTACACCACAGTAGGGTTCAGAATCATCTCCCCATTTTCTGTAATCGGCTCCTCCCTGGCCTGGCAACTGGTTACTGTCTTCAGCAGTCTGAAGAAGCTCAAATAATGTAGATGATTTTTTGCATTGCCACTGTAGCATGTTTGTCAAAGCGTCCTGCCAGTCTGATGTATCATCAGAGTACACAGGTGCAAGAGCAGCTTTACCATGATGCATAAATGTTAGTTCAGCTCCAGAAAGTCCTTCAATAGTGATCTTCTGTTTTTCAAGAACCCTCTGATCTTTAAGGTATAGATACTGTTTTTCATTTTGTGCAAGTGCAACATCAGCATTAGTAAGATAAGTGTTGTATTGTTCCATTGAAATTTGAAGGAAGTTTGTAACATTTCCTGCTTCAGAATCTCTATGAAGATGAAGTGCTTCAATATAGTATACTTCTCCTTCTGTGAGTTCTACTGGTTCAGAGAATGTAGAAGCCGCAGGTTTACTATTAGTACATTGTCCCTTCTTCTTTGCAATCTCAACCTTTGCTGATGAGTCTTTGCTGGTTGACAGATAAAGTTCAACATAATCATTTGAGCAAACTGCAAAAGTAAATTTGCCAGTGACAGGTGCTATGAAAAGTCCACTTAGACGTCCAGTATAATCAGTATCTTCATCAGCCATTTGTTTATTGATAAGTCCACCATCTACAACCACTTCAGCTGATGCTGCTCCAAGAGCACTAACAGATGCAGCTAGATCAGATTCATCTCCAAGTGAGTACCACAACTCATAAGCTAACCCCCTGGGACCGAGTGTTGCTTCTCCAATTGAAGAAGAGTCAGGGCTTCTACACACAATTTCATAGGAATCAATGCTGACTACCTCACAAGGTGCATCATTTACAAGTACTTTTGTGTTTTCCTTGTATCCATCGAATCCAGCTCCCTTGATATTTATGTAAGCTCCAACAGAACCAGAGGAGGGAGACACTGATGAGATGTCAGGCATTACATGGTAGAAGAATGCTTGGCCCTTACTATTGACAGAGAATGCTTCTGTGTTGATAACAGATTGTCCTCTCTCAGCAACTAGAAGTGTACCATTCAGGGGTCCCACAAATGTTCCAGAAGTCTTACATGTTAAGTTACCATAATCAGAATAGGCACCATTACTCTTAACATCTAAGTATGCACCATAGGGATTGCCCAACTCATCCATGAAATCACAGTTGTTGGTACCAAAGAAGAGGTTCTGAAGAGTTTTGGTGTCAATTTCATCAAAATTGTCTAAATCTTGTGCACCAGGACCAATATTCTTGGTAAAGAATTTACCCTTAATAGTTACAAGGTCTCCAACTCTACCATATCTGTGGTCAATGCTGTCAAGAATTGGAGTCATGTGTGAGGCAAATTGCACCATGTGGTTATGGGCATTCTCTACCTCCACACCATTGACAGTTATCTTCAAATTATACCATTCGCTTCCCTGTTTGCTTTGTCTTGCAGGAACACTGCAGACAAGCTTTATTGAGGAGGCAGCCTGGGGATTTTGAAGCAACCAATTCTTTTCAACAGGATGGGTACAAACCAGGGTCTCATAATCATTATGCAGCCATATTTTGTTTCCTTTTTCAGGATCAAAGGTATTGAAGTTGTCATCGCTAAATCCTTCTCCATATATAAAAAGTACCCCGCCTCCTTGGGATATTTGCGTAGGTTCAACACTATGAACGGCTGCTCCGTCAGCCAACCTCCCTGTAACAAGGAGAAAGGTGACAAGTAGCCCCAACATTACTACCAAGATTCACACCTCCTCTCGGAGACTTGTGACTCTGATACTATAATAATCTG
>Ga0129347_1141363_pt1 | contig 8125 bp, 8 predicted proteins | sample CPBNA2_5_FD_105437 | JGI IMG/M metagenome (GOLD analysis project Ga0129347, IMG submission 105437) | Freshwater to marine salinity gradient microbial communities from Chesapeake Bay, USA - CPBay_Sum_20_0.8_RNA2 (Metagenome Metatranscriptome) | ecosystem: Environmental > Aquatic > Marine > Coastal ...
GGCGCAAAGTCCACATCCGTCATGCCACAAATGCGCGAGAGTGGTTGGCATCTTCTTGGCACAGCAAGGCTTGGGACTGACCCAAAACACTCGGTGCTGGACGAATTCGGGCGTACTCATGATGTGCCTAACCTCTACGTATGGGATCTCAGTGCATTTCCAACAGGTGCAGGCGCCAATCCAACGGCAACACTTATGGCAGTGGCGCACCGTCAAGCAACTCAATTTATCAACACAAAACGTAACGTGGAGGCCGCATAATGTCTGTATATAACGAAGAAGATCGCGCTAATTTTGCTCGTCTCGCAGACTATCTGATCCCGGCATATAACGGTAAGCCATCAGCTAGCTCTGTAGGTGTACATCTTGAAGTGTTGGACGAAGTGTTTCGGATCCGACCAGACCTAGTTGAAGGTTTTCGCAGGGCTTTGGATTTCTGCGCTGGTAAGAACTTATCAGAAGGATTGAACGCACTCGCGAGGGAAGACGAAGCAGCATTTACTGCACTGACGACCGTTGCAACTGGCGGCTACATGATGACAGATGAGGCGCGTGAGGCGGTTGGCTACCGAGGTCAAGAGGCAGTGCCCTATGACGTCAATGAGGTCGAAGACTACGTCACCAATGGAATGCTGGACCGCGTGATCGCACGAGGGCCGATCTACCGCGACACTCGTCATCTCAAGTAAAAGGTTCGGCAATCTATGCACATAGTTACTATTTTAAGGCTAAATCCGGTCCTCACAGATGAGATTGAATTAACGGATGACGGCACAGACATTGACCGTGAATGGATCGGTGTTGAACTGAACCCATTGGATGATCAGGCCTTGGAGCAGGCAGTTCTGCTTAAAGAACAAACAGGCGCAAAAGTCACAGCGATAGCATGCGAGGCTGAAGGCGGAGAGAAACTTCTCAAAACAGCGTTGGCACGAGGGGTCGACGACGTTTTGCTTATTCGCCTCGAGCAGGATGAAGATGCGCCTGCACCTTCCTCTCGTGCACGAATGCCCTTACTGGTCGACGTAATTAGTAAGTTGTCCGTGGACCTAGTTTTAACGGGCGTTTTGTCCACTGATGATCTGTACGGTGAGCTGGCTCCGCAGCTTGCTGCCGAGCTTGGTTGGCCACAAGCTTCCGCTATTTCTGATGTAAAGCTTGAAGCAGAATTTGTTACTGTTCGCCAAGAATATGCTGGTGGCGTGGCATCATATCTTGAAATGGATTTACCTGCGGTTATCGGACTGCAAACCGCGGCGACGCCACCCAGATATCTGCCAGGTAGCAAGCTACGTGATTTTTTGTCGCTTCAGGTTCCCGAACAAGATCCAACCGTCAATTTCGCCAATGATTTGTCTGGGCAGACTCTGTTGGAACTGCCAGATACGAGCGGCGGAGCAGAAATGATCGAAGGATCCGCCGAGGAGATTGCTGGAAGAATCCACGAAATTCTAAGCGAAAGAGGGTTGGTATGATGAACGCACTCATTTTTGTAGAACACTCAGATGGCAAAGTCTCTGATGCGACCATTGAAATGGCGGTTTTGGCCGCCGGTGCGGGCCTGACCTGTAAGGGTGTCATCTGTGCTAGAGATGCAAGTGAAATAGAGGAATTGTCGACGCAACTGCACGTTTTTGAGACATTGATTGCGGTCACTGATGTGTCTTTGACTGACTATAACCCTGCATCCGCTCTGATCGCCCTTGAGGCTGTCGTTTCTTCTATTGCGCCCGACGTTGTAATGATAAGTTACAGTACCGCAGGCGTTGATCTGGGCGCCGCGCTTGCTATCAAGACTGGGCGCGAGATGGTCGGATATGTTTCTGAGCTCACTGTAAATGGTGACGAAATTTCCGTGGCGTCGCAAATTTATGGTGGTAAATTGATTGCGCGGACGAAGATCTCTGGCCCTTCCGTACTCGCAGTTATGCCGGGAGCGGCAAAGCCTGACGCTGGAGCAAAGACGAGCGCTGCGCCAGTAGTACAGATGATGCAGGTCGATTTGTCTGCGACCCGTATCCGGGTCAAAGAAGTAGTGGCACCAGACACGTCGGGTCTTGACTTGACCAAATCTGAGAAAATCTTCTGTGTCGGTCGTGCCTTGGGAGGTGCTGAGAAGCTTGAAATAGCGCAAGCTTTTGCAGAAAGCCTCGGCGCTGATTTAGCCGGATCGCGTCCCGTTATTGACGCAGGCTGGATGCCAAAAGTACATCAGGTCGGGAAATCAGGAACCAAGGTCAAACCCAAGCTCTACCTGATGGCGGGTGTTTCGGGTGCCCCGGAGCATCTGGAAGGAATGGCAGACAGTGAGTTGATCATCGCTTTGAATTCCGATGAGCAGGCACCGATCTTCAACAAAGCCCACTTTGGCGCTGTTTGTGACATGTTTGAGGTCATGCCTGCACTTAAGCAACGTTTGCAAAGTGGATCTTAAAGTCATGAGTTCATTGGGGACAACCATTTTGTGGGTAGTGACAGTATTGACCTTGGCGATATTTGGATGGCGGTTCTTGGTGCGCGTCAAGCCTTTGCTGGATGCGCGTCCTGCTCAGCGAACTGATCGCATCGGCCTGCGGTTGTCTGGAATGTTTGGTGATATTGGAACGCACCGTAGACTGCTGAAATTCACTTTTTCAGGTGTATTGCATGCATTGATTTTCTCCAGTTTTCTTGTGTTATTTACTGCCATTGTCGAGGCATTCGGCACCGGCTTGTTCCCGGGCTTTTCCCTAGATGCAGTTGGCGGCCAAACGTGGATCCCGCTTCTGCAAAATATCTTCGCAGTTCTTATCCTGACCGGCCTTGGGATGGCAGCCTATCAACGTTATGTAACAAGGCCTGCTCGATTCCAGGGCTCTAAATCTATGGATGCGTTAATCATTTATATTCTCGCAACCACCATCGTTGTTACGATGCTTATGGAAGCGTCTGCACGTATGGCGATCATCGGTGAGACAAGTGCTTGGCGACCAGTATCGAGTATTGGGTCGAGGGCATTTACCGCTGTTGGCATATCTGGCGAGGTGGCAAATTTTGTCGAGAAACTATTTTATTGGGCACATATCCTCGTCATTCTCGGTTTTCTAATTTATATTCCTGGATCCAAACATCGGCATATGTTTACCGCCGCACCTAACATTTTCTTTAGAGCGTTGACTCCAAAGGGACAGCTTGAACCGCAGGCAACCAAAAGTCCTTCAAATAGTGAGAATATAGGTGCGATTACCTCTTATCGTGATTTCACATGGAAAGACTTGCTTGATACACTTTCATGTACAGAATGTGGCCGCTGCCAGTCAGTCTGCCCGGCTCATTCTGCAGGCAAGCCGTTAAGCCCCAAGTCACTAATTATGGATTTGCGTGACGGCTTCCTCGCAGATGAGGGTCTTATCGATAGTTCCGATCATGCTATGCCCATTGTAGGTGGTACCATCTCGCAAGAAACGCTGTGGTCTTGCACGACATGTCGCGCGTGTATGGAAGTCTGCCCAGTGCACATTGAGCATGTGCCAAAGATCGTTAAGCTGCGCAGAACGATGATTGAGCAAGGTGAAGTGGAGCCGCTTTTACAAGGCACTCTGACCAATTTTCAGTCACAAGGAAATTCTTTTAACAAACCGGATAAGCAAAGGGCGCGTTGGATCAAGGGATTAAGTTTCAAACCCAAGGATGCGCGCAAGGAAGCGGTTGATATTGTATGGTTTGTTGGTGACTTTGCAAGCTTTGATCCAAGAGTGCAGGAACTGACGCGTAAGGTTGCAGAGCTTCTCAATCAGGCTGGTGTAGACTTTGGTATCCTTTATGAAGGCGAGCGCAATTCTGGTAATGACGTACGGCGCGCGGGAGATGAGGGGTTGTTCGAGCTTTTAGCACAGCACAACATCGATACGCTTGCAGGCTGTCAATTCAATCGGATTATGACAACTGATCCGCATTCCTTGAATGCTTTAAAGTCAGAGTATCCAACATTGGGTGCTAGCTACGAAGTTGTTCATTACTCACAGTTGTTTGTAGAATTGATAAAAAGTGGCAAGTTGAAGATCAATCCGTCTTCCGCAGCGCCAGTAACGTATCACGATCCCTGTTATTTGGGTCGTTACAACGATGGATTTGATGCGCCGCGCGATTTGATATCGGTTCTAGGGCATACATTGCTTGAGATGCCACGTAACCGGGAAAATTCATTCTGCTGCGGTGCTGGTGGCGCGCGTATTTTCATGGAAGACCCGCCGACAGGAGAACGCCCAAGCGAAAATCGTATCCGAGAGGCCCTAGCGCTTGGAGACATTTCATATTTTGTCGTGTCCTGTCCCAAGGACGTAGTCATGTATTCGACCGCAATTCAGGCGCTTGGTGTCGAAGACAAGATCGCTGTACGCGATTTAGCCGAATTGATTTCAGACAGTGTTAAGGCTGTGCCGGTGGGCTCTGAATGATCGAGAATAACATTATAAAGGATGATGTGATGGCAATGACCACACGCGACGATGATATACTTTGGATGCCAAGTCATACCCAGAAGCAAAATAGTAATTTGTGGAAATTCGCTTTAGCCCAGGGCATTGATCCCGAAGACTATGACACGCTGCAAAGATGGTCTGTCTCCCAAAAGGGAGCGTTTTGGGGCGCTGTTTGGGACTTCTGTGAGGTAGTGGGAGAGAAAGGAAAAACTGCATTTGAGCCATCAGAGGCTGCTTGGATGACTGGCGCAAGATTTTTTCCAGAGGCGCGGCTGAACCTAACAGAGAATTTTCTAAAAGGTGCAGGTGATGCCATTGCGGTGGTGACGATGAATGAGCTCGGAAGCTTAGTAGAAGTCACTCGAAAAGAACTAATGCAGCGTGTTGCAAGAGTCGCGGATGGGTTGTGCAGCGCAGGTGTGAATAAGGGTGACCGTGTTGCCGGTGTTCAACCGAATGATTTGGATGCGTTGGTAGCGCTCATGGCAACGTTGTCTATCGGCGCGGTCTGGACGTCGTGCTCTCCGGACTTCGGGAAGACAGCAATTATTGATCGTATTGGTCAAGTTGCACCAAAAGTTCTTTTTGCATCGCCAAACTATCGTTATGGCGGTAAAGTGCATGACATTGGCCAACGTATTGCAGAAGTGTGCTCAGAGATACCCTCGATTACATCTGTCGTTGTCAGTGGTGAAGGTGTGATCCCGGGCGTAGAGACGCTGTCACAAGATGATTTTGGTTCGGTATGTGATCTTAAATTTACACGTGTGCCATTTGATCACCCCACCTACATTCTCTACACCTCTGGCACGACGGGCGCACCTAAAGCGATTGTACATCGAGCTGGCGGTGTTTTGATGCAGCATCTTAAAGAACACGTCCTTCACGGCGATGTCAAATCTGGGGACAGGGTGATTTGGTATACCAATACCGCTTGGATGATGTACCACTGGCTGGTTTCCGCATTAGCCGCAGATGCAGCAATTGTCCTGTATGACGGTGCTCCAATACTGAAGGCAGATCAAGGTCTGGATTGTAGCCCATTGTGGGACTTAGTGGAAAAAGCGAACGTTACTCATTTGGGCGTAAGCCCGAAATACCTTGCGACGCTCGCGGCGGAAGAGTTCCTCCCACTTTACCGCACCAGTTTGATTGGGTTTACCAAGCGATAAAGTCAGATATGCCCTTTTCATCAATTTCGGGAGGGACCGAGATTCTTGGCTCGTTTCTAATAGGCTCACCAATTCATCCAGTGCGGCGGGGGCAGTTGACCGTTCCGGCGCTAGGGCACGCTGTATCAGTGCTCGATCATCGAAATATCCCAGTGATTGGCGAGCGTGGTGATTTGGTCTGTACGGAACCTTTCCCATCTATGCCTCTCACCTTTTGGGGAGCAGGTGGCGATGAGCGATATCACAATACTTACTTCGGAGATCGGGATGAAATTTGGACCCATGGCGATGTGGCAGAAATGACTGCCACCGGGGGGGGGTTTGTGCATGGTCGGTCAGATAACACGTTAAAGCCTGGTGGCGTTCGAATTGGTATCTCCGAGATTTATGCAGTTTGTGAGACATATTCTGAAATTGATGATTTTCTAGTATTCGGGGCAGTTCACGACGGCGATGAGGAGGTGGTATTGTGCCTAAAGCCTGCGGAAAATAAGCAAATAGGGGCTGATTTACTCAAAGCGTTGCGACTTGACATTCGCAATCAGGCTTCTCCAAGACATGTGCCTGCACGTATCCATTTAGTTTCCGATGTGCCCTACACGATCAACGGCAAGCGGGTCGAGAGTGCTGCACGTACGACTGTAGCTGGCCTGCCTGTAAAGAACTTGGGATCCTTGGCGAATCCCGCATGTTTAGAACAGTATAAAACTCTTCAACGGGAGCAGGCATTATGAAGCACCTGAACCCGCGCGCAGCCTTAGTCGGGATTGGGGAGCTTAAACCTCAACGCAGAACAGAAGGCATCTCAACGATGGAAATGCTGATGCAAGTCTCAGCAGAAGCAATTGAAGACTCTGGTCTTTCAGTTGATGAGATAGATGGTCTGCTGGTTGCGCCCCAGGTTGGTGAGACTCCGCAGCATGTACCTGCTACGGTGGCTGAGTATTTTGGGATGCAGCCCAACATGTCAAACATGGTTGATCTTGGCGGTGCGTCAGGGCCGGGCATGATTTGGCGAGCTGCCGCTGCAATTGCGGCAGGGCAATGCGAGAATGTTTTATGCGTGATTGGCAACCATCGTAATACACCTGCACCACGTTCACCTAATCGTAACCCTGCTCGGGAGTTTGATACCCCCTTTGGAGCGTCTGGTGCGAATACTTCCTATGCTCTTCTGATGCAGGCGCACATGGCAGCCTATAATTGCTCACCAGAGGACTACGCCGCCATAGCAGCCGGATCACGCGCAAACGCTCAATGTAACGAAAATGCAATTTTCTACGGTAAACCGTCGTCAATTGAGGAAGTATTAGCGTCACCGATGGTTGCGTCACCATTACACTTACTTGAAATCGTAATGCCAGTTGCGGGAGCGGAAGCCGTAATTGTTTCAACTGCAAAACGTGCAGAAACCCTCCGTCATCCACCTGTTTTCTTGAATGGAGCAGGAGAAAAAATCACCCACCGAGCCGTTAGTCAGGCTCCAAGCCTAACATCTGGACCGCTCAAGCCATCGATGGCACGCGCGCTAACACAGGCAGGCTTGGATGTCAGGGACGTGGATTTCCTTTCGCTATATGACTGTTATACGATCATGGTAGCTGCGACGATTGAAGATGCTGGGCTGTGTGATCCAGGCCAGTTCGGAAAGTGGTTAAAAGAAAATGGGGGTATGGGACCCGATGCGCGACAACCAATTAACACCCATGGCGGGCAATTAGGGTTTGGGCAACCCGATCTAGCAGGTGGCATGACCCATGTCGTGGAAGCCGTGCGCCAAATTCGAGGCACAGCTCCTAACCGCCAAATTAAGAACTGCCAATCTGCTTTAGTAACTGGAAATGGAGCGACAATGTCAGAAGCTGTCGCTCTTGTCTTGGGGGCAGACCTATGATCGATTACTCCTCTATTCAAGTTCCAGGACCCACGATCACCGATCTTTCGCGACCGTTCTGGGATGGCGTGCAGGATAGCCAATTGATGTTGCAGCTTTGTGACTCGTGCCAGCAACACGTTTTCTATCCACGCCCACTTTGTCCACATTGTTGGCGTGGCGAATTGGATTGGGTTTCTGCCAGCGGGCATGGTACGCTAAAGTCGTTTTCTCAGATATGGAAACCTGGCCATCCGGGCTGGCTGCCCGCCGCCCCATACGTTGTTGGTCTTGTGCTCCTTGCAGAGGGCCCAACTATGTTAAGTCACATTTTGGTCGGCTCACATACGCCTTGTGTTGGCGATCCTCTTGTATTCGCTCCGACAAAAGTTGCTGGGCGGGAACTACCTTTTTTTCAAACCATAAAATGAACAAGGAGACCACCACTCATGAATGAGCAAACAAAAAACGGTTGGGAAAATGTTACCAACGGTAAGCCATCAGTCGGGCAGTCGTCAGAGCGTAGTCGTGTAACAAAGATGTCAGATATTCATGCATTTACCGAAATGACTGGCGACCGCAACCCGGTTCACTACGATGAAGAATTGGCTAAGAAAACA
>Ga0129347_1143468_pt1 | contig 7903 bp, 15 predicted proteins | sample CPBNA2_5_FD_105437 | JGI IMG/M metagenome (GOLD analysis project Ga0129347, IMG submission 105437) | Freshwater to marine salinity gradient microbial communities from Chesapeake Bay, USA - CPBay_Sum_20_0.8_RNA2 (Metagenome Metatranscriptome) | ecosystem: Environmental > Aquatic > Marine > Coastal...
GAATTCGCAAGCGTTCAAATCACGTTACATTAGTCGTGGAAAACAGAATTCCACTAGACGCTGAAGTAGATGCAAACGCTGTTCATGAAGAAGAATAATCGGGGACTATCCCCGACACTATAATTGATTTATCACTGGAATTTTACTATAAAATCGTATGGGTCAAAAAACGAATCCAATAGGCAACAGACTCGGTATCATCAGAGGTTGGGACTCCAACTGGTACGGTGGTAATGACTTCGCCTCTAAGGTGGTAGAAGACGAAAAAATCCGCGCTTACCTCAATGCTAGAATTAGAAAAGGTGGCATCGCTCGGATAATCATCGAACGTACTTTAAAGCGAGTCACCGTCACCATCCATACCTCCAGACCCGGTATCATCATCGGTAAGGGCGGTCAAGAAGTGGATAGAGTGAGAGAAGAACTAAAAAAGCTAACGGGTAAAGAAGTTCAGATTAATATCGTTGAAATTCGCAAACCTGAACTAGACGCCAATATTGTCGGTGAATCTATCACCAAACAATTAGAAGCACGTATCAATTATCGCCGTGCTATCAAAATGGCTATACAGTCTTCAATCCGTGCAGGTGCGCAAGGTATCAAAATAAGAGTGTCAGGTAGATTAAATGGCGCTGAAATGGCACGCTCTGAAGAATTCAAACAAGGCCGTATCCCTTTGCATACCTATAGAGCTGATATTGACTATGCCCTAGTTGAGGCCCAAACAATCTATGGTAAAATAGGTGTTAAAGTATGGATCTTTAATGGTGAAGTACTCGGAAAACGTGACCTGTCTCCTAATGTAGGTGTCGCTAAAAGGCAAAAAACAGTAGGCGAACAAAGACAAGGTGCCAGACGTGGTGGCCAAGGACGTCAAGGATCAAGAAATCCGAAAAGAGGTTAGATTTTTACATAAAATTGCCTTACCTTTGCGAAACTTTTCTGAAAGTTAGGCAGTAAGGAAAACTATTTCGAGTTATGTTACAACCGAAAAGAACAAAATACCGCAAACAACAAAAAGGCCGAATCAAAGGACTGGCCTATAAAGGAAGCTCCGTTAGTTTCGGATCTTTCGGTTTGAAAACCCTTGAAGCAGGTCGATTGACTAACCGTCAGATTGAAGCGGCTCGTATCGCTATGACCCGCTACATGAAAAGAGAAGGTAAGGTCTGGATACGTATTTTTCCTGATAAACCTGTCACAGCCAAACCCCAGGAAGTCCGTATGGGTAAAGGTAAGGGTGCGCTAGACCATTGGGTGGCAGTCATAAAACCGGGAAGAATCATGTTCGAGCTGGACGGTGTGCCTCTAGAAATTGCTCAGGAAGCACTTAGATTAGCAGCACAAAAGTTACCAGTTGCCACTAAGTTCGTCGTAAGACCTGATTATAAAGCATAATAACTACGGCTCCCTCTCAATAATGTATAATTATTTTGGTAAGCCGCTTTAAAACAGATAGCCATGGCTACGAAAAAATATCTTGAACTCAAAGAGTTCTCGAACGAAGAACTAAAAAGTGAATTGGCTGAAACAGAAGCTCAATTTAATAAAATTCGTTTCGACCACGTCATTAAAGGTCTGGATAATCCTTTGCAGCTCAGAGAAGTAAGAAGGGATATTGCTCGCCTGCGAACGGAAATACGCAGAAGAGAAATAGAAAATATGACGCCCGAACAATTAGCCAATAGAACAAAAATACGCAAACGCCGCCGGATGCGTCACTAATAATAATTCGGAATATAGACCTTCTGCCTTTTAATAGAAAGAAAGTATATTTCTGCAATGAAAATTGTTCAAAATCATGACAGAAGAAACAAAAACATTAAAAAAAACACGTGTCGGTGTAGTCGTTAGCAATAAAATGGATAAGTCCATAACTGTTAATGTCGAGCGTAAACTGCGTCACCCTATTTACGGTAAATTCGTAAAAAAGAGCAAAAAATTCATGGCGCACGACGAAACTAACGATTGCCAAATCGGAGATACCGTGCGTATCGAAGAGTCAAGACCCCTTAGCCGTCGTAAAAGATGGAATCTAATAGAAATTATTGAACGAGCAAAATAATGCACCGCTCTCTATTTGGAGCTAAAAAATAGTTGCCATGATACAGACAGAATCACGTTTAAATGTAGCCGATAATAGCGGTGCAAAAGAAGTTCTTTGCATCAGGGTTTTGGGTGGCTCAAAACGCCGCTACGCATCAGTCGGCGACCGCATTGTTGTCTCCGTCAAAGAGGCAAGTCCGGGCGGTATCAAAAAAGGATCTGTTACTAAAGCAGTAGTAGTCCGTACTCGTAAAGAAGTAAGAAGAAAAGATGGTTCTTATATCCGCTTCGATGATAATGCTGTCGTTCTTCTGAATGACTCTGACGAACCAAGAGGAACTCGTATCTTCGGTCCGGTAGCTCGCGAATTGCGCGATAAAGATTATATGCGTATCGTGTCACTTGCTCCCGAAGTATTGTAATTATTTCGCTGTCCTCGAGCTATTACGTTAAAAATTGTAAGTATCATGTCTAAAAAAAATAAACCAACCCGCTTCGCACCAAAACTGCATATCAAAAAAGGTGATAAAGTAATGGTCATAGCAGGTGCAAGCAAAGGTGTGACCGGCGAAGTACTCGAAGTTTTTCCAAAAAAACAACGAGCAATCGTCGAAGAAGTTAATATAGTTAAAAAACACCAACGTCCTACAGATAATAATCCTGGCGGTATCATTGAAAAACCCGCCCCTGTTCATGTTTCTAACTTGATGCTCATCGATCCCAAATCAGGTGAACCAACGAGAATCGGTAGAAAAGAAGTGGACGGTAAATTGGTAAGATATTCTAAAAAGTCCGGAGAAATAATTCAATAATGGCACATACACCTAGATTAAAGACAAAATACAGAGAAGAGGTAGCACTCAAACTGCAGGAAAAATTCCAGTATAAATCTGTTATGCAGGTGCCTCGGATAGAAAAAATCTGTATCAACCAAGGAGTTGGTGAAGCTACCGGTGATAAAAAATTAGCTGATATTGCTCTGCAAGAGCTTTCAATAATCGCAGGTCAAAAGGCTGTTCCTACTAAAGCTAAAAAATCTGTTTCTAACTTTAAGCTAAGAGACGGTATGGTTATCGGTGCTCGTGTAACCCTGCGCAATGTTCAAATGTACGAATTCCTAGATCGTTTTATCACTGTCGCACTACCAAGGGTAAGAGATTTCCGAGGTATCAACGACAAAAGTTTTGACGGAAGAGGGAATTATACAATGGGAATAACTGAGCAAATTATTTTCCCTGAAATTGATCTTGACAAGGTAAACCGTATTACCGGTATGGATATCACTTTCGTTACTTCAGCAAAAACAGATAACGAAGCATTAGAATTACTCAAATTAATGGGATTGCCGTTCAAAAATCAACAACGGTCAGAAGAATAATAAAGATAAATTACATCAAATACGTTATACGAAATGGCTAAAAAGTCTATCATCGCACGGGAAAGAAAACGCGAACGTATGGTCGCAAAATATGCAGAATTGCGCAAGAAACTCAAAGAAGAAGGTCGATACGAAGAGCTTGATAAGCTGCCTCGCAACGGCTCAGCAGTTCGCTTGCACAATAGATGCCACCTTACGGGAAGACCTAAAGGCTACATGAGAATGTTTGGCCTCAACAGGGTTACCTTCCGCGAAATGGCTTTGGCAGGTAAAATCCCGGGTATTACCAAAGCAAGTTGGTAATATCTTCCGTGCCCATTTATTTATCAGAAACTCTTAGTCAATCATGATTACCACAGATCCAATAGCTGATTACTTGACAAGAATCAGAAACGCGCAGCTAGCCGGTCACCGCGTTGTAGAAATACCGGCTTCTAATGTCAAAAAAAATATAACCAAAATCCTGTATGATAATGGTTATATTCTTAAGTATGTTTTTGACGATGAAGCAAAACCTCAAGGCCTGATTAAAATAGCTCTTAAATACGGTACAAATAAAGAACCTATCATACGCAAGTTAGAAAGGGTTAGCCGTCCAGGTCTGCGTAAGTTTTCGAAAGCTGGTGACCTCCCCCGCGTAATTAACGGCCTGGGAATCGCCATTGTATCTACCTCTAAAGGGGTAATGACCAATAAAGAAGCTAAAAGCCAACATGTAGGAGGAGAAATACTCTGCTACATCTATTAATTTTGAAAGATTATCAAGTAATCAGTATAAGCATAGAAGTATGTCTAGGATAGGAAAAGCACCCATATCAATTCCAAAAGGAGTAGAAGTAAAATACGACGAAAAAAGTTGCGTCGTGTCAGTAAAAGGTCCTAAAGGGGAATTGACACAACAAATAGACAAAGATATGAATCTGACCATCGAAGATGGCACTATCTCTGTCACACGTTCTACTAATCAACAAAGACACCGTGCAATGCACGGCCTATACAGAACACTAGTCAACAATATGGTGCTAGGTGTATCTGAAGGTTATGTCAAAGAACTAGAGCTCGTCGGGGTAGGTTACAGAGCTGCCAATACAGGGCAAATGTTAGAACTAAACCTCGGCTTTTCTCATCCTATATACTTCTATCTGCCAGATGAAGTTAAAGTGGAAACCAAAATGGATAAAGGAAAAAATCCAATCATTAGACTTGAAAGCCATGATAAACAACTCATAGGTCAAATAGCAGCTAAAATCAGACAACTCCGTAAACCAGAACCTTATAAAGGAAAAGGTGTGCGTTTTGTTGGTGAAAATATCCGCAGAAAAGAAGGTAAAACAGCTGGTAAGAAATAATCTTAGTACAAGCTTATACTATTTATTCGGCATAAAACCCGGCCTGAAAATTAGTGTTCATGAAAAATACAAAAGCTAACAGAAGGATTAAAATCCATCATAGAATCAGAAATAAGGTTACCGGCACTCCGGTAAGACCTCGTTTATCTGTATTCAGAAGCAATAAAGCTATCTATTGCCAGTTAATTGACGATGTTAATGGCATTACTTTAGCTGCTGCCTCCTCTAAAGATGCATCAGTACACACGGGAGGTACTAAAAAAGATCAAGCTAAAGAGGTAGGTAAAGCCTTAGCCTCAAAAGCTCAGTCAAAGAATATATCCTCCGTGGTTTTTGACCGCTCCGGTTACCTCTACCATGGAAGAGTAAAAGCTCTTGCAGATGGTGCAAGAGAAGGCGGACTAAATTTCTAAATTCAGAAATGATTCAAATATCAGCTTACAATGGCTAAAAAAACAGCGGCACGTATTAAGCCGGCCGAAACAGAACTTAAAGAAAAATTAGTCAACCTTAATAGGGTTGCTAAAGTGACAAAAGGTGGTCGTACCTTCTCCTTCGCAGCTATCGTCGTAGTTGGTGATGGTAATGGTGCTGTAGGACACGGATTAGGTAAAGCTAGAGACGTTTCTGAAGCGATCTCAAAGGCTGTCGATGATGCCAAAAAGAATCTCGTTAAAGTACCCTTATATAAAGGAACTATCCCCCATGAGCAAAAAGGTAAATTCGGTGCAGGTCGTGTGCTGATCAAACCGGCAGCAGATGGTACAGGGGTTATCGCTGGGGGTGCTATGCGCGCTGTTCTAGAAGCAGCAGGTGTGCACAACGTTTTGGCAAAATCAATGGGCTCCTCAAATCCGCACAACGTAGTAAAAGCAACCATCGACGCCTTAGCTAAATTGCGAAGCCCACTCACTGTGGCAAAACAAAGAAGTATTGATCTCGATAAAGTCTTTAATGGCTAATATTTTTATAAACGCTATTATCACAACTCGATATGCCCAAGCTAAAAATAACTCAGATAAAAAGTACGATCGATAGATCTAAAAGGCAAAAGGCTACTATTCAGGCTTTGGGCCTTCGAAAAATTAATCACTCCGTCATCCATGAGGCTACCCCTCAAATAGTAGGAATGGTTAATAAAGTTAACCACCTTGTCAAGGTGGAAGAAGTGAATTAAGTTAATATCAAGTGCTCAATCGATTGCAATCATGGAAGAAAATAAGAATCTGAACTTATCCAGACTTACACCGGCTGAAGGTTCTGTACACTCAGGTAAAAAAAGAATTGGTCGCGGTATAGGTTCAGGAAAAGGCAGAACCAGCGCAAGAGGTCATAAAGGTGCAAAGTCTCGCTCCGGTTTCAAAAATAAAAGAAATTTTGAAGGTGGTCAGATGCCACTCCAAATGCGTATCCCTAAAAGAGGTTTCAAAAACAGAAATCGTATCAGCTATGTGCCTCTCAATTTGGAACGCCTGGCAGAGATTATCGAAAAATATAAGCTCAACGGTATCACACCGGATAACCTAACTCAATTAGGTATCGTATCAAAAAATGATAAAATTAAAGTCCTTGCAAATGGCGATGCGCCTAAAGGACTTCAAATAACAGCACATGCCTTCTCTGCTACTGCTAAACAAGCGATAGAAGCTGCAGGAGGAACTGTAAACCTTGCTTAATAAAAGCTGATGAAAAAGTTTATACAGACGATTCAAAATATTTTCAAGATTGAAGAACTTAGAAACCGCATACTGTTTACTCTCGGTATGCTATTGGTCTATAGGTTCGGCTCCTTCGTTGTCCTTCCGGGGGTAGTACCTTCTATTCTGGAAAGACAAACAAGCTCAGGCTCTGCAAATGACCTCCTGGGCCTTATTAATATTTTTACCGGAGGAGCATTTAATCAGGCTGCTATCTTCGCACTGGGAATTATGCCCTATATCACAGCCTCTATCATTATCCAATTATTAGGATTCGCTGTTCCTTATTTCCAAAGACTTCAACAGAAAGAGGGTGAATCTGGCAGAAAAAAACTAAATCAGATCACTCGTATCCTTACGGTTGCTATTACACTGGTACAAGGTGGTGGTTACCTCACTTACATCAAGAGCCTCGGTGCCGTAGACCCTTCGATGCCTGGTGGTATTTTCTGGTTTGCAAATATTATCATCCTTTCTACAGGCACTGTCTTCGCAATGTGGCTGGGTGAAAAAATTACTGATAGAGGAATAGGCAACGGTGTGTCTTTACTAATCACCGTTGGTATCATAGCTACTTTGCCTATCGCATTCATTTCAGAACTGCAAATCCAAGTGCAAAATAATTTAATCTTATTTGTATTGGAAATCGCAGCTCTATTCTTTGTAGTAATGGCAACAATCATGGTGGTGCAGGGTGTCAGGAGAATTCCTATACAGTTCGCTAAAAGAATGATAGGTAGGGGTTCATCAACTATTCCACAATCCGGAACCCGTGATTATATTCCTTTGAAAGTGAATGCTTCTGGAGTTATGCCCATCATTTTCGCACAGGCGCTTATGTTTCTTCCGGCAACCGTACTACAGTTCGCTTCTCAAGATAGTGTGGATACAGCAGGAGGTGCCCTACGCTCGTTAAATGATCCTTTTTCGATGCCATACAATGTAGTTTACTTCTTTTTAGTAGTTATTTTTACCTACGTATATACTGCTCTTTTGGTAAATCCTACTCAATACGCAGACTACTTAAAAAGACAGAATGCATTTATCCCGGGAATTAAACCAGGTAAAAGTACGGCAGATTTTATTGATACAGTTACTACTCGTATTACCCTGCCAGGATCAGTTTTCTTAGGGATAATCTCAGTTTTGCCAGCAATTGTGGCTTCTTTTGGTGTAAATTATGCCTTCGCCATATTCTTCGGAGGGACTTCCTTATTAATACTTGTAGCTGTAGTTCTTGATACACTCCAGCAAATTGAAAGCCATTTGTTGATGAGAAGATACGATGGTCTGGTTAAATCAGGTAAAATCACAGGCCGAAACAATGGTGGAATGCAAGGTATAGGAGCGAGTATGTAATAATAAAAAGAACGATTAGAGATTTTTTTTGGTTAAACAAATAAGTAAACCAAAACTAAATAATTGAGTGACAC